>Ga0315899_10002081_pt1 | contig 22373 bp, 19 predicted proteins | sample LakEriMetagenome_2_FD_203518 | JGI IMG/M metagenome (GOLD analysis project Ga0315899, IMG submission 203518) | Freshwater fungal communities from buoy surface, Lake Erie, Ohio, United States - Buoy 4 MA112 | ecosystem: Environmental > Aquatic > Freshwater > Lake | place: USA: Lake Erie, Ohio... | reverse complement strand
GCGCCTTTCTTGGTGAAAACAAATTTAAACTGAGCCACATAGTCTCGCAACAACTGGGTGCCACCAACCACGCCTTTGGACATACTTTCACCCAGGCTATAGTGAACCTTCGATACGGCGAGCGTATCAGAAGTGAATTGGTTTTTAGATGCGAATCCAATGGTTCCCTCGGGAGTAACCTTGCTGTGAATCATGATTGAATCGTTTCCTCGAAGCACGAATATATCCGCCTTTTTATTTCGCTTGCCGTACAAACACAATTGGATGTCGTCGAAATATTTCACTTCAGACCCGTTAATTGAGATGATTTTATCACCATTTTTCATGCCTGCTTTTTCTGCAAATCCACCAGGGGTAACCGTCTCTGCACTTTCGGCGATCACTCTAAACGAAGCAACAGACATCGCACCGTTTTGAAAAAGTTCTTGATCAATAGTTGCTGGTAATTTACGAACGAGGGTTTTTCCGTCTCTGGTTAATGTCAAAATTGTTTTATTTCGCAAAAGAAGCCCTCGATTAATATCATCGAAAGAAGTTACCTCCTCCCCATTTACCTTAGTAATCACATCGCCTGAACGCACATCGTACTTCGCTAGATACGGATGAATTGCCATCCCTTGATTTAATTTAGATGTAGTCAAGGTAGCGCCTCCCCAATACCATGCGATGGCACCGTATATAATAAACCCAGCAATTAAATTAACAGTAACTCCACCAATCATGATAATCAATCGCTGCCACGGTTTTTTGGTTCTAAATTCATAGGGTTTAGCCGGTTGTGCCATTTGCTCTTTATCCATCGACTCATCGATCATTCCTGCAATTTTCACATACCCTCCAAGTGGCAACCAACCAATTCCCCACTCTGTTTTATCGCTCCCATCTTCCCAATCTTTTGGGGTTTCTTTGGTAAACCAAGAAAATCGCTTTATACCGTTTACTTTTCTATACCTGAGCAGTGAAAACCAGGGATTAAAAAACAAATAAAATTTTTCAACTTTAGTTTTAAATAATCGTGCTGGGATAAAATGACCGAATTCATGTATTGTAACTAAAAACGCCAAGGAGACAATCAATTGAGCTGCCTTAATTAATATTTCTTGAATATCCATGTATAAAGTATATGACACAAAGATAACAAGGAATAATGGGTTCAAGGTGTTAATGTTTGTAAACGCCTTTCTTTTTGACCTCATTCCGTTAAAATTGATGGATTGTTTTAAGAACTGCATTCGTTTCCTTAATTTCGTTGACGAACAAAAACTCATGTCAAACAGCATCGTCATAATTCCAACATACAACGAGCGTGAAAACGTTCAATTAATGACGGACGCGGTATTGGCGCTGGAAGAGCCTTTTGATATTTTATTTGTAGACGACAATTCTCCAGATGGAACAGCGGGAATTATAGCAAGCATTATATCCACTCACCCCGGGCGTGTACACGTGATTAATCGCCCCGGAAAATTAGGGTTAGGAACAGCATACATCACCGGTTTCAAATGGGCAATTTCCAAGGATTATGCTTATATTTTCGAGATGGATTGTGATTTCTCGCACGATCCCGCTGATTTAATTCGACTTAAAAAAGCGTGTATTGATGGCGCAGAACTGGCAATCGGTTCTCGGTATTGTAAGGGGGGTAAGATAGAAAACTGGCCTTTCAGTAGGTGGTTGTTATCATATTTCGCCAACCTATACGTACGCCTCGTCTTGTGGATTGGTGTACATGACTCTACCGCCGGATTTAAATGCTATACGAACAAAGCGCTTCGATCAATTAACTTAGATATCATTCATTTTAAAGGGTATGCCTTTCAAATATGCATGAAGTATGCTGTGCGAAAACATCGCTTGAAAATCACCGAAGTACCCATAACGTTTAAAGACCGCATCTACGGGGAATCCAAAATGAGTACCGGTATTTTTAAAGAGGCCTTAATCGGCGTTTGGAAAATGAGAACCATGAAATTATGAGTCGGATAATTCTAAGAAATGCACAGATTGTTAACGAAGGCCGCAGGTATTTTGCTGATTTAAGCATTCGGGATGAAATCATAGAGTCTATTGACGGGCAAATTGACCTCCCTTACGATCAGGAAATTGATTTAAACGGAAACCTGTTGATTCCAGGATGCATTGACGATCAAGTGCACTTCAGAGAACCTGGTCTTACCCACAAAGCCGATATTTTTTCTGAATCTCGTGCGGCGGTTGCCGGAGGAATCACATCCTTCATGGAAATGCCAAACACGGTGCCTAACGCCTTAACTCAGGCCCTTTTGGAAGACAAATACGCCATAGCAGCGGAAAGATCCATTGGAAATTATTCCTTTTTCATGGGCGTTTCAAACGATAATTACGATGAGGTGATGCGTACCAATTCAGAAAAGGTCTGCGGAATTAAAATCTTTATGGGATCCTCCACGGGCAATATGTTGGTGGATAATTACAATACATTGGAGCATGTATTTGCAAATGCGCCAACGCTAATCGCTACGCATTGCGAAGATGAGACCACCATAAGGAACAACCTTGCTAAAGCAAAAGAAACGTTTGGATTGGAAATTCCGATTGAAATGCACCCCCTTATTCGCAGTGAAGAAGCGTGTTACCTCTCGTCCTCTTTTGCGGTTGAACTCGCAAAAAAAACCGGGGCTAGGCTGCATGTATTGCATATTTCAACGGCAAAAGAAACGGGGCTGTTCACCAATACCCAACCCTTAAAAGAAAAGAAAATTACAGCAGAGGCTTGCGTTCATCATTTATGGTTTAGTGAGGAAGATTATGCCATGAAAGGTAATCTAATCAAATGGAATCCTGCAGTAAAAACACGTGGGGATCGAGAAATGATTTGGAGCGCCGTACTTGATAATCGAATCGATGTAATTGCAACTGATCATGCACCACATACCCTAGAGGAAAAGGGTCAGAACTACCTTAACGCGCCATCAGGTGGTCCGCTCGTTCAACATGCATTACTTGCCATGCTTGAAAAATCCATTCAAGGAGTAATCACAATAGAGCGCATTGTAGAAAAAATGGCCCATGCGCCTGCAGATTTATTTCGCATTAATAACCGTGGCTATATCAAAGAAGGGTACTTTGCTGATTTGGTGGAAATTAATCCAACGCATAAAACAGCTGTAAACAGAAACAACCTGTTATATAAATGTGGTTGGTCGCCTTTTGAGGGAATCACGTTCAACCATGAAGTAAGCCGTACCTTTGTTAATGGTCGATTAGTCTATGAAGACGGTAAAATTATTGAGGGTAGCAACGGGAAACGCCTTGTGTTTAATCGATTATGAGACTAGCCCTAAGTATATTTTGCTTTTTCATGTTATTCGCTTGTCAATCCACGAGTAATCAAACCCAAGTGATTGAGGAAGATAAAATGATTGAGATTATGGCTGATGTCTACGTATTGGAAATGCATTATCAAAAAACCTACGGGGCGCCCACACAATATAAGAAACACTTGGACCGGGCATTAAAAACCCTATTTGCATCCCACGGAATTAGCCGTGCTTCCTATGAGAAAAGTTTTACTTTTTATGCCTCTAAACACGAGCAGTTTATTCATATGAATGAAGAGGTGATTCAACGATATAATGCGGTTTTACTCGAAAAATAAATCGTGATCTTCTTGCATTTTCAATTGTTCAAGATGTTGAACTAAGCTAACTATTAACTGTTGTTTTTGTGCCCCTTCATCCACTTGTTTATTTACATATTCCTTTAATATAAGTTCTGATTCAAGCAATTGTTGCTCTTGAAAAGGACCCTCCATGTTCTCAATTAATGTCAAACACTCTAAGGTTCCTAGATAATCCAACTGCACGGCCAACTGAACAAAACGCTCTAATTCAGCACTAAAATCCAATCGGGTGTTCCAAAGAATATTTACAATTTGTGCATTAACCTGGGTGAATTCAGGCATTGAAAGCAGGGCAATCCACGCTTCCTTTGCGCCTTTAATTGTAATGGAGGACAGCAATTCATACAGTGCTTTTTTATGCGGCAATTCGGTATGTGTTAAATAGCACCTAAATAGTTCGGGTAATTGAGTGGTTTTACCTTTTTCTTCAATTAATTCCACACCATTTAATACCGTTTCCAAATCGGCAGATTGCAGCATTTCCAGTGGGGTGAGTTTACGCGTTGACATAGGGTTGAATTAAATTTGTTAATTGAATAAAAGATTCTACGTTGAGTTGCTCGGGACGTCGTGATTCAAACTCCTCCGTTAATATTGCGTTGGGAAAAACGGCCCTGATTGAGTTTCGTAAGGTTTTTCGACGTTGGTTAAATGCCGCTTTTACTACCTTAACAAAGAGCTTCTCATCGCAGCCTAATACGGTTCGGTTGTTTCTTACGCAGCGAATTACGCCAGATTTTACTTTTGGTGGGGGGTAAAAAGAGCCCGGTTCTACGGTAAACAAATAACTTACCTCATAGTATGCTTGCATCAATACACTTAATATGCCGTATTCTTTACTTCCCGGGGGCTCTGCAATTCGTCGCGCTACCTCTTTTTGAAACATGCCGAGAATTATCGGGATTTGATGTTTTGATTCCAGGCATTTAAATAAAATTTGAGAAGAAATATTATATGGAAAATTACCTACCACACAGAACTGATCTTCTTGAAAGTACTCACTAAAGTTTGCCTCTAAGAAATCTTGACTATATACCTTATTGAATTCAGGATGTGCTTTTTTTAGATACAGGATTGATTCTAAATCTACTTCAAATGCGCAAAAATCCAAGTCTGTTCGCTTGAGGAAAAAATCAGTAATCGCGCCCTTGCCTGGACCAATCTCAACCACTTTCATCGGCGTGTCAAATACCGGCAATGCCTCCGTGATTTTCTCACAAATGGCCGTATTTATTAAAAAATGTTGCCCTAAGTGCTTTTTTGCTTTAACATTCATGGGTTGAGTTCCGAGATTAAGTCCATGGTGGTTCTAAAGGCCACGAATTTACCTTCGTAACGCGTGGAATGTTCCATCTGTAAGGTTAACGCGTGGGTAGAAAGATACTGTTCAAAATCCTGTTTACTGATCGCCCAATAAAGCACGGAAAAAGTACATTCACCCGCTTCGTTGCCATGTACTTTGGAAAGTACGCATTTGGTAAAACACTTGGTTTGAAGTACGGCTGGAATATGAACGTTTTGCATCCAATGAACCCAATCGGTTTCAATGGATGGATCAATACTCACGGTTACATTATACAACATAATTACGGATTCAATTTAAAACATTGGTATGGATTGGTAAATGAGAATTCTTCTCCCCAATCTCCGCGAAACACAACGGCAAAGGATAAACCTCCGCTAAAGGTATACACCTGCTGCATTGCTTGGTCGAAATTATAGTCCCACACATTAAAGGGTAATTTATTCGAACCGGCAAACTGTTTTCCTGGCAGAATAAGAATTTTTGCGCCTTTTGTTAACTTAAATGTTTGTGTCGTTCCTGATCGAATCAAGCGGCTGTAAACGGGCGAACCGGTAAGCTCATTAAAGGCAATTAAAAGCACATCATAAGCCGAGGAATTTTTACACTTTATGCTTGATTTTCCGTTAAATTCAGCGAGCGAAGCGGTGCCCTCCATGGTGTTTTCGGTGGTGCTGTCCCCAAGCGGTGTTGGATTATAGTAAAAATCATTTAATGCATTGGTTAATGAACTATATAGCGCTTCTGCCTTTTTATTCACAAACGCTTGCCGGATTTGATAGCTAAGCCCTCCGGAACTTGAACTTAACGAAACGGTTGATCTAATGGGTTTTTCATTTCTTAAGGTGGTATCAATGTATATTCGTTCCTGTGGGGTGAAATAAATTAATGATGAATTCGGCGGAACGGCTAATACCGCATCTTCGACTGAAAACACCCAATTAAATAGAAAAAAGAAGGAAAGGATTCCCATTACACATAGCGCTAGGCGAACCTTTAATGACCTGCTTATTTTAAGCTTCTTTGGTTCTTTTTTTTGAATGTTTAACTGGCCCTTTTGAAAACCATGCCACGCTTCATTAACGGAATGTTTTACCGCCTCAGGCAAATCTATGGACCTTAACTTAGACAGGATAAATCCTGCAGAAACAGCTGAACAATGCGTATTCTGAATCAAGCGAAGCGCTTGTTCGATGAATTGAATACGTAAGACTTCCCATTCTTTTGGGAACATACTGTAAGCTGATATTTTTTCTGGAGAGAGAAATGCATGAATTACTTGGTTAAATGACTCAACAGAGGTGACATTTAAAGAAAGTTCTAGTTTGTTTTGCCGCGCAACTTGACTTGAAATATATGGCAATGTGGCTTTAACTGCAGCAGCATCCACCACACAAAAATAACTCATGTAAGCTGTTAAGGCATCCCAAAAGTCATCTTCCCGCGGTTCGAATTTCGGTAAAAAATGTCCGGTATAGCGTTTAAAATCGGGCAACAATGCGTTTTTAAGAAGCATCGAAGAATCTTTAAACCGGGTGATACCTTTGCCTTGTAAAAAGGATAACAAGGTTGAATTCGATTCAATCCACGCGTTAAAAAGTGCCGTTTGTTCAGATTGAATCTGCTCAAAACCAATCACTTCATCCAGTGTACTCAAAGATTTCCGTTCAGACTGAGTATAAAAACGCATGGTCAAAGGTACTGATTTTTAATTCCATGTCTTTTTGTTATCTTTGATTAAATTCTTAAACGATCAACTATGAAAAAACTGTTACTTTCTTTTGCTGCAATCGGGCTTATGGCATTATCGGTTGACGCACAATCATGTACCCCAGGTGCAAATTATGTGGATTCTACATACGGTGTATGGCCTGATACCACACAAAATTTTCCTCCAGCAGCGGCAAACGTTGCGTATTCTACAGACTTGAACTTTAAAGTGCCCGCAACGGTATCCGCTGAATTAGATGCCTCAGGACAATTTGTTGGTTCACCAATTCAAGGATTTACAGTAACCGGCGTTTTAGGATTGCCAAGTGGTTACAACTATGCGTGTAACATCGCAAACTGTACCTATGCGGGTGGAGCTAATGGATGCGCCAATGTATATGGAACAACAGCGAATACAGGAACGTATCCGATTACGATTGAAGTAGATGCAACGGTAATGGTTACCTTAATCCCTGGTTTGCCAGCTACACCAGTTACACAAAGTGTTTCTTTTGGTGGATATAAAATCAATGTTGGTACTGCGGGATTGATTACATCCATAGTAGAGCCCTTATCTATTTATCCTAATCCTTCAAACGGACAAGTTTCTATCAAAGGAATTGTTGCAGATGAACTTACCATTACAAACTTAAATGGCCAAGTGATTGTGACTAAAAATGTATCTGGTCAAACACAAGCAACCCTTGATTTATCTTCACTAAACGCTGGCGTTTACTTTGTAAACACACTGGGGTCTTTAGGTAAAGAAACGATTCGATTTATTAAGAACTAAGGTTCTGATACCACATTTAAAAGGCCGCAATTGCGGCCTTATTTTTTATTCAATAGCTTGTTTTATCACCTGATATATTTCCCATGTGGTTTTATCATAAACGTAAACCAACACATGCATGTTAGATGCATTGTGGGTTCCATTCAGTTGATTTGGAACAGCGAAACTATAATTCACATAGTACTTATCCCCGATTAGATCAGCGCTAATAAGTGTGCGGCCAAACGGCGTATTATTCAAATTACCCCGATGGATATCGCGGTGGATGTAGGATGAATTGTGTGAGTTGTCACTCATTTTTTGATCGCCAACTAAGGAGTCTTCAACCAAACAAGCAACAATGCCTAATTCTGAAGATATTGTTTGATCTATTTTTTCTACTTCCACGTGCAAAAATGCGCCTTTCGTACTCGGGTAATAGTTAAGAGCTGATTGTATATTAACCTTTAACTCATTTTGTGCTAGTACATTCGAAACCATTCCGGTCCAGGCCCCTGGACTTTGGAAAATCACGCCGCCGTTATTAATTCTTGAAACGGTTCCACGTGGGTTTCCAACAAATCCGCCATCATTAATTCCAAAATACTGTGCAATCGCCAAGCCATCTGTTGTAGTGAAATCTAAAGGGTATTCTGGAAGGGTTATCGTTTGAAAATCACCAATCCCGGTTGGACCAGCATGAATGGACAAAGGAAAAACACGGCCCGGATTTGCTTCGTATAAGGCATGCGCAAGGTCAGCGGCGGCAGGACAATAAATACACTTATGCCCTGTGAAATCTTCTAACAGGATATTTCTATTCACATTCGTGTTTAGCGAAAATTGTGGCCACTCATTAGCTAGATAATCCGACCAATTACCGGGATACAGTGTGGTATCCAATCCATTCGTGGACCCTGGTGGATATGGATTAGTAACGTGATCGCAACTGGAGCTCACAATAAGTAGCGCCAAAAAATACCAGAACAATCGATTCATTTCTTAAAAACTTTGAGTGAAACTTAAGGTGAGGCCATTGTTGGCGGGTACAAAACGACAAACGCCACCTACACAAAACAATCCGGCCCGTTGACGCCCATAGGAAAGCATAACACGTGTCGATTCATGAATATAACCGCAGGTGAGGTTTGGATAATTTACACGCTTATTTGCGTCTGGATTACCATAATTATATTGGTTGATGAAACTTACAAAATAGCTTGGTGAAACCGTATATTCTATTAACGCCGTAGCCCAATTCCCTTTGTCATTAATCGCTCCATCATCTTTCTTGTTTACGAACATTCCTTGAAGTTCAACGCGAATGTTGTGTTTTGAATTGATTTTATAGGACGCCTCAACCACACCAATATGAGACGAAATAATACCCGTTGCATCATTGGAGACTTTGGCTATATCATTATTAATGGTAATATTAAAATAAGACACTAAAAGGAGGAGTTTCTTGTTGATTCTTCGCGTGATATTTACATTAATGTCTCTCCAATATAAACTATCGCTTTTGTCGAATAGGTGGGTTTCATATGCCACACGGCTAGAATCTAACTGATTAATACCACTGGTATGCTGCACTGGGCGATACGTTGTGGATGCATTAACTCCGAGCGTAGTGCCGTATTTCCCACCCAGTTTGGAACCTTTCTTAATGGTGTATAAAAAATCTGCTTGATATGCCACCTCTCCCAACGGTTGTGTTGCATAGGGATACAGTGTAGCCACCAAGTTGTATGTATGGGTTTTATTGAGTGCGGGAAGGTAATTGATGAAAACGTCTTGAAGTTCTTTATTACGGTCTGACCGATAGCTCATGTTATCGACTGATTTTGCAGATAGACTAAAGCCAATACCTTTCTTAGAATAGCCAAAGTTTACTACCGCCGCGTGGCCAAAATTGTAGATTTTGCCATTATCCAACGAAGGGTCTTGTTCTTTTTGAATGTACTCCCCATCTAAACGAAAGTTCTTATACTGTAATTTCATCCGTCCACCGTAGGCACCAACATTCTCAGGTAAAATCAATTGATCATCGTCATCTATTTGGTATTTACTGACAAAGCTACCTCCTAAAATTACATCTAATGGAAATGCGCTGAGTTTAGCAAAGGTTTCATTTAAATGAATATCGGCATCTATACCGCGCACAATTCCATCTGAATTAACAACACGACCCGCTTCAAATGAAAGCCGTTGTTGACCATATACTCCCTTGATTTGAATTCCCTTGAATGGTTTGAAAATAATGCGGGCCCCGTCTAACACATTATCGTAGCCTAATGCGCGGTCTTCATAAGCTCTAAGTGCTAGGCCATTACCAAACTGCTCATAAAAATGTCCAAGGGTGACATCCACTTTTGAATTCGAGTAACCCACATAACGCATACCGAGTCCCGTTCCGTCAAAGCGATTTGGATACCCTTGAATTCGGGGCAAATAACTCTCTAAGCGCATCCCTGCTTTAAAGCCCGAATTCGTGTAAAAAACATTCATATACGAATTCACCAATCCTTTTGATGGAGGTTGAATGGCATTAATAACGGGGTCGTCATTCAAATACTGAAACGTAGATTCAATATTCCCAGTAAAATTGCCTTGCGACCATATAAACTGTCCGAAAAAAACAGTTATAAGTAAAAGTACCCCGCTATTCGATGGTAAGTTTTTTAATTTCTTCATATAGTTTTTCTTCATCCCCTGGCGCGTAATTGTTGTGTGTGTAAACAATGTTTCCGTTTTTGTCTAGTAAAAACGTATGAGGAACATTATTAACGCCCATGCTTCGCTTGAAATCGCCATTAGGATCCAATAATACCGTATAATCCCATGCCTTACCATCCACATAGGTAATTACATCGCGCTTTGTTTTTTCATCATCTATAGATACCGCCACTAAGTTTACACCGGTTTCTGTTTGCCATTCTTCATAAAGGTCATGAATTGCCATTAATTCTTTTTTACATGGCGCACACCATGTTGCCCAAAAACTAATAACCACGGGTCCGGCAAAACCAAAAGCAGCGGTATTAACCTCATTTCCATTGATGTCCTTCAACAGCACGGAAGGGACTTTTTTCACGTCCAAAGAATCTGATTTTATAAGTTGCGTTTTAGCAAGAAAAGGTAAGCTTATCAAAAATGCTATTAATAAATGTTTCATACGTTGTTAAATTTTCGTGTGCTTAGCAAATACTTTGCCATTCCAAATTTACACGAAAAAAGAATATTTCTATGTTATGCATTTGGAAACCATCGTATTTTTCTTAACTTTGATAAGAATGAAATTCACTATATGACAAAAATTTACTCCCTCCTTTTTACTTTGTTTTTCATATCGTCTTTCTTTGCGCAAGACAATATTGTGATTTATTTAGATGGTCAATCCACGGACCTTTCATCTGGCAGCGGACCTCACATGGTTGCGGCACCATCTGCAGCAGCATTTGACGTTACCTTCAACGTATACAATAATGCGGCAAATACTCAAAAATGGAGAATTACTAGATCACACATATCTGTTCCGGCAGGCTGGGCAGACGGTTTATGTTGGGGGCATGCAACCGATCCGTTTGGCGGTTCTTGTTACTCAAGTACTCAAATGAACTCCTCGCCATGGACTTCGCCAGGTGGTGCAGCCGTACTTTTTGATCTTTTACCTGGTGAGTATGGAAAAATGAAACCAGATTTTAATCCTGCTGACGGTATAAGCGGAACGGGTCATTATCGCTATTATATTACAAACGCATCGGGTACGACGTATTTAGATTCGGTGGATGTTATTGTTGATTATGTAGCGGACGTTAAGCCCTTAAAAGATCCAGTAACAGTTACCTTGGTTCCGAATCCTGCGGATGATTATATTAATATTTCTGTGAGTGGTGCAGAATCTTTTCAGTTTAAAATATTGGATGCGATGGGTTCCACCATCATGCGTGACCAAGTGAATTCAACAAAAAAAATCAATACGTCTGAATTCAAAAGTGGCGTTTACTTTATTTCGTTTGAAGGGCAATCCACTAAACCGTTCACTAGAAAAGTGATCATTCGCCATTAATTGGCCTTATAATGGCTAAACAAAAGCACCGTGGTGCGCATCATAAAAAATCTGAAAAACAATCTAGCGGAGGATATAGGACTCTTGTGCTCAATGTTTTTGCAAAAAATCAAGGCGCAACCCTAACCCACAAACAACTTTGCTATTTATTGTCCGCTAAAACCCCAAATGAACGGCAGCATGTGTTTGATGCCTTAATGGCTTTAGTTGAAAAAAGGCAATTAAACCAACTTAATCACCACAGCTTTACCCTGCCCATTCAAACACCCGAAGAAGGAATCCTTGAAATGAATGCTAAAGGATTTGGATTTGTTCGAATAGAAGGCTCCAATAATGACGTGATGATTCGCGAGGAAAACAAAGGAATGGCCATTGATGGAGACCGGGTGCAATTCACTGTGATTAAAGACAGAAATGGTAAACGAGAGGGGATTATATTGAATGTACTGGAGCGCGCTCGAATGCAGTTGGTTGGTACCATTCAAGTCCGAAACCATAAAGCTATATTATATCCTGACTCTGCAAAATTCGGGGTACCTGTAGAAATTCCAGAAAACAAACTAAATGGAGCGCAGCAAGGGATGCGTGCCGTTGTCAAAATCACCGTTTGGCCTGAACAACGAAAAATGCCTTATGGTGAAGTTGTTGCGCTTCTCGGTTATGCCGGCACGAACGATGCTGAAATGATTTCGATATTAATTAATCAAGGGTTTGATCCCTTTTTTCCTGACGAAGTTTTACGAGAAGCCAGTTTAATTTCAACAGAAATCACGAATGAAGAAATAGCAAAAAGACTTGATTTAAGAACCATAACAACCTTTACAATTGACCCTGTTGATGCTAAAGATTTTGACGATGCGATTTCTTATGAGCTATTAGAAAACGGGAACCTTAAAATTGGCGTTCACATTGCGGATGTGGGACACTATATACAAGAAGGTTCCGCTTTAGATAAAGAAGCATTAAAGCGCTCGAATTCGGTTTATTTAGTTGATCGGGTAATGCCGATGTTGCCGGAACAACTTTCAAATGTGCTTTGTTCGTTGAGACCTAATGAAGACAAGTTGGCATTCTCCGCGATTTTTGAATTCAATGAGCAGCATGAAGTTATAAATTCTTGGTATGGTAAAAGTGTAATTCATTCGAATCGAAGATATACCTATGAAGAAGTTCAAGAAATTATTGAAGGAACGGAAGATCAATATGCAAAAGAAATACATACCATAAACAACATCGCGAAAGCACTTCGAGCGATCCGTTTTAGAAAAGGTGCATTAAACATCGTCTCTGAAGAACTTCGGTTTGTGCTTTCTGATACTGGCGTACCGACCGGAACCTTACTGAAAACCTCAAAAGAATCTCACCAACTGGTCGAAGAGTTTATGTTATTGGCCAATCGGTCCATCGCCGCTTATTTGACTCCGAAAAAAGAGAAGGCAGAAACACACACTACCGTATACCGGGTGCATGATTTGCCAGATATAGAAAAGCTTGGTTTGTTGACCTTGTTTTGTGAAAAATTTGGGTTAGAATTACATATAGACCAAATCCAAGAGGCCGCATTAAAGCTCAATAAATTACTGAAAGATATAGAAAACGAACCCTACTTCTCCCTCATTCAGGGCATGGTGGTTCGGTCGATGGCTAAGGCAGTATATAGCACAAACAACAAAGGACATTTTGGGTTGGCGTTCAAGGAATACACACATTTTACATCACCGATACGACGGTATGCGGACCTCATTGTGCATCGGCAATTGTTTGAAAAAACGGAAACAGGCCGTGTAAAACATAGAACAACGCTAGAAGAAGTTTGTAAACGTATTTCTGCGAATGAGCGTAAAGCCATTGAGGCCGAACGAGAATCCGTGAAGTACTTTCAAACACTCATGTTAATTGACCATATTGGAGAAACCTTCGAAGGGATTGTTTCAGGAATTTCAGAATATGGAATCTTTGTACGATTAACAGCGAATAATTGCGAAGGGATGATTCCAATTGCCTCCATTACAACGGATCGTTATTTCTTCGATCCAGAACGTTATGTCGTGGTTGGTAAACGAAGTGGTAAAACCATTAATTTAGGTGACGTAGTTAGCGTAGTCGTTGATGAGGTAAGTCCGAGAAAACGGCAAATCGATTTAGTGCTAAAATCGCACTAGTTATTTTTCAGGGGAAAATGGATTTCCATTAGAAACACGCTGTAATTCATGTCCTTTTCTAAACATTTTTTGCGTGATTGGCTTTCCGTTACTTCCATAAACAATGAATAACCCATCTTTCAACCCGTTCTTGTAGTGGATTTCATTCATTTTATTTCCCCGTCGATCATTTTGATAAAATTCTCCATGAAGCAGTCCATTTTTAAATGTTGAAACCACAGCGGGGACAACTCCTCCTGGATAAAAATTAATCCACTGACCAACCTTCTTGCCTAAATGATATTTTCCCGACTCTTTAATCGCAAAGTCAATCTGAGAATATGCTTTATATACCCCATGCTCTACGCTTTGTTTTTCTTTAAATCCTAAGGCAACGACATCTTGTGACGCATTTTTTAGCGTTTTAACCTTGTAAGAGACCTCTTCTTTTTTCCTTCCATTGTTATAGAATTCGGTCCATTTCCCCGTCTTATTACCGTGCTTATAGCGGCCAAATAATAGTAATTTTCCTTCTGGACTAAACGAATACCATGCGCCATGAAGTTTACCTTCCTTATAGAAGGACGTATTCTTAACCCTCCCATTTGGCCAAAAATTCTTCCACTCCCCCTCTTCTTTCCCCCGATTATACGCCCCTTGAAGCAATATCGTACCGTCTTCATACCATGTCTGCCAAAGGCCTTGTTTCAAATCGGATTGATATTTTCCTTGTTTAAAGGGTGTACCGTCCTTGTAATAATAATTCCACTCACCCGCCTTTAATCCATTATCAAACGATGCAGTATAAGAAAGTTCCCCAGAGGAATAATAATAAGTCCAAACACCCTGTTGTAAATTAGATTTAAACATTCCCTTCATGTCTTCACCACCATCCAATCTTCTCCAAATCCAAGTCCCTTCCTTTTTACCCAATTGATAACTTCCTTCGGTTTGCAATACCCCGTTTTCAAAATACACTTGATAGGATCCGTCTAATGAATCTTGAATGAAACTTTGCTGTTTTTCGATATTCCCATTCGGAAAATAGAACAGCCACTTACCTTGTTTTTTACCACCAGAAAACTCGCCTTCAATCGACGGTCTCCCGGAGGCCAGTAATTCAACAAAGGGACCATCTCTTAATCCATTATTAAACGTATATGATTCTTTAAGCCCCCCATACGTATAATATGTATTCACCTGTCCTTTGCCGGCAACAACCGTCTGCGTGTGCAACGAATCATTCTCAAAATAATCCAACAAATACGTGGTGTCATTTCTGACTAATTCAGTTTTCCATCTTGAGGCATCGCTATAATAATAATTCCATATGCCCTCAGGGGAGCCTAATTGATAATTGCCTTGAATTAGCAAAATGCCTCTTTCATTATATTCTTTAAAAGTAGAATCGGGCACATTAAATTGAGCAAAATACTGTTGTTTAATTTGTTTGTTTGGAAAGTAGGTGGTTTGTTTGCCATGCATACGATTTCGATAAAAAAACCGCTCCTCTTCGATCGAACCGTCTAGGGCATAGAAGGTCCATTTTCCGTGTTTTTCAGTCGTTGTTGGATTGATTTCGTCCAAGTAATAGCATCCTGTAGAATGAATTCTTTTGTTATTAGCATCCCAAAACACCTTTACTTTGGGACCCAAATTTTCAGGCAACACCTTTTGAGAATGTACAGCGTGGCTCAGGGACACGAGAAAAAACAGCCACAAATACTTCATGTAAATAAAACGAAGAGGCTTAGTCATGTTACATCTATATTAACTGCCGAAGGATTAGGAAAACACCCGTTCCTGCAAAAACAACACCGATAAGTACATTCAGGGCTTTTAATAAATTAACGGTCACGAGTGGTTTTAATTTGTTTGCCACATACGCCTTCAAACAATCGATCCCAAAAAACGTGATTAATATAATGGACAGATAAATAGAAATATGGATGTCGCTTTCATATTTTGCCACTAAGTCGAACCCTTTTGCTACGATAGCTAACCAATAAATCACTACGCCTGGATTTAGTAGGTTCAAAGTAAATCCTTTGAGAACCAGCATCGTATTATCTTTTTTTCTATTGGGTTTTGCTTGTTGTTCCGGTACGTCAATCAATTCTTGTTCTAAATCTACTGGAGCCAACCGTACCTGTTTAAAAAACAAATTATATACCCCGAATGCAATAAACAAGGAACCGCCTAAAATGCTCAGTGCTAAGTTATTTTTAACATCACCAAGCCCTTTTAATTGATAAGCAAAAAACAAGGAAATGACGATATAAAACAAATCACTCAACAAAACACCCAAGTCAAAAATCAAGGCCGATTTGAATCCTTTTGTAATGCTAATCTCTAACAAAACAAAAAATACCGGACCAATCATAATACTCAACAGAAATCCTATTCCGATCGCTTGGAAAACATACTCCATACCTACAAAAATAATCAAAAGGTTCGGGTATGGTTAAATCTATTAGGCGCAATGAAATAAAAGTGGAATAATCCTTATCTTTGCGTAATTAAATCAGATTCATGAGAACGAAATTGGCCAATGATAAGCTAGATGCTATTATTAAAATGGTAGAAAAAGAGGGTGTAAACGCCCCAAAATTAATTGATGAATTAAAGTCACTGCGGGTTAAGGCCTTAGAAGAGAAAGACCCTTTAGTAGTAAAAATACTTCGGTTAACGTATGAGTATTTAGGTGAAAACGAGTCTTTTGGTGTTGAAGGTCAATTTGAAGAAGACGAAGAGGGCAATGAATATCCGCTTGAAATCGATGAGAAAGAGAACTTATTATATCTGTTGTCATTACTTCAAAATGCAGAACAAAAAGTAAATCGGGAAGAATTAAAAGATTACCGAGATGCGTTAAAATCAGAATTATATTAATCAAGAGGCAACGTGTCTTAACACCTTTACGTCTTTTATATACTCATAGGCGTAAGCTTAGATTTATTTAACTTGCAGAGAAAGCCGAAAAACCACCTTTTTCGGCTTTTTTATTTAACAATACCCACAATACTTAGCGGTTGTTGTATGAGTAAACGGAATGGTTTCATCAAATATTTGGGTAACAACTTCATTCATTAAATCCTGAAAATCTGATAAAAACTCAACCGTGCTTAGGCCATTTATATCAAGGGGGAAAAAAGCTTCTGTTTTACGTTGGATCGCATAAATCCCCATAGATTCAGGTAATTTATCATAATTATAATTAAATAAATAGGTATAAACTGCAAGTTGTAGGGCATGTTTACAGCCTTTAAAAGATTCTTCAATGGTATCCTTGCGTTTATACGTGACGTCTTCCGTTTTAACTTTGCCGCTCTTATAATCAACCAGTCGAAATGAATCCCCAATTCGATCTATTCTGTCCACAAAGCCAACCCACTGTACGACCTTTTCTTCTTCACCAATCATTAGGCTCATTGGAGCCATTAGTTTTGCTTCTACGCGATGAATATAAACCGGCTCCGCTTGGTTTTTAATATACACCACATCGTTTTTTAATAGGTTTATTGTTAATTCTTTAGCCACGTTAAATGTGAGCCAATTCTTACCGGATTCAATCAGTTTTTCATCGTTATTTAAAAAAGACAAAAACTCTTGTTTTAATAGTGCGGGAGCAATTAACAACATATTTTCTACATCCTGCACCGAAATTGCAGGAGGCGGTGGAGTTACTGGTTCACCGTGTTTGTCTACTTCAACAAATGGGGTGAAAAGTTTTTCTAGGGTATTGTGTATAAATCTACCCATGCTGCTGGTTTCAAGCTCTTCCTCAACGGAATCCTCTTCTCCAAATTCCGCTAAATACCGATAATAAAAGTCAAGCGGACAGGTTAAATACTTACCGATCGCGCTGGCTGAAATGTATTTTGAAAAATAATTTTCAAGTAAGAAATGAATTTGTGGGCGTTTCACAACAACAGCGGAATCAAATTCATTATTTTCGGGAAACGCAGTAGTATAAAAGTGTTTTTGAATGGAGCAATTTTTATTAATACGCGCCAATTCCATTTCAAGTTGAGCGATATATCGGCTTGGCTCCGATGAGCCTAAGGAATCATTAGAAATTCCGTAGGTAATAATTACATCTTCAGCAGTATGCAATAAGCGATAAAAATGATGCGCAAAAAGACCTTGTTTCTCACGGGCTGTGGGCAATCCAAGACCTCTGCGTAAATCCATTGGAATAATTGAGTCTATTGGGTTTGTTGGCGGAAGCATGCCCTCATTCATCCCAAGTACAATTAACTGTTTAAAGTCTAACATCCGGCTTTCAAGAAGACCCATAATTTGAAGTCCTTGTGTTGGGTTTCCATGAAATGCGATGGCTTTTTTGTTCCAATGTTGATTAAAAAACGTTCTGAATGTTTTAATGTTCATTGGCGGTAAACCCTCTGATGCGAGTACTGACATGGTTACTAATGCCTCTTGAAAAACAATTATTTGTTGATGCTCCAACTCAAATCCTTGCTGCATTTGTTGTTCTAATAAACTCATTACCTGTTGCATTAACGATATGCCAACTTGATAATTTGAATTCCATGTTGTAAACGCAAGCGCTGTTAGTTCATCTAACAGTGGATTAAACGATACGCGTTCCGTATTTTGAAATACTTTGTTTTGTTGTATTGTTTTGCGCTCCCATTCATTAATTTTATTGATTGTTGGTTTATCTAACCAGACTGAAATTAACGGATGCTGAAACAAGAGCATCAAATCTTTATAATACGCTGCCTTGGTATTAAATCTGATGTGGTTTTCTTGAATTGAAAAGAGTAAATCAATCAAAGACTTTATGGACGTTTGTTTTAAAGGCAATCCAATGGTTATGTTTGCTCGTTGAACGCTTGCCGGGATATTTTTCATTAACGGAACAATTAGCGTTTCATCGGCCAATAAAACCAACGTTTCGTTGAGTTCCGCTTCTGTTTTATTAGCCAACTCCGTAGCAGCTAACTTCACTTGCCCCGTAATTTGAGAACATGCAACAACGCGAATATTCATTGCCTTTTCCAATAAGGTGTTATTCGTAAAAGGCGTCTCTTTTAAGCCGAAAAAGGCCAGGTTCTTTCGAATAAACGTTCCCGCTTCATGAAGCGGATTATTTAAATAATAATCATCTGCATTTACCCAATATGTTGCTTGTTTTCTCTGTTTTAAGGCATTAATCACAGTAAGTTCACCTAACGATAGGGCGTTAAACCCAATAAAATAGTAGTGTTTGTCATCTGTAATTAAGTCCGTGGTATTTTCTGCAAGATACTTAAGGGCTTGGCCCGAAGTTGATTTATTTAGGGCGCTCAACGCCTTATTAAACGCCAAATGAATGGCTGGGAGTTCATCCCAAAACTCCATAAACTTACGTTGGCTTTCCGAAAGCTCTTGAGATTCTTCAAGATTCCAACTTTCTAACTCTTTAATCGCGATTAAATTCGAAAATACTTGATTCGCATTTAGCAAATATCGATTTATGTCTTCAAAATCATCTATCAACATGGGACCCCAATTCAAAAACTCCTCAAACGACAAGCTTTGGAACTTTTCGGTATCTTTAATTACCTTGAATAATAAGAATAATTGTCTTGTTTTATCAATAATGGGCAGGTCATTCCAGCGGGAAGTAAACTCTTCTATGGTATAAATCGTAGGTAGAAAAATTGGTTTTTCATATGCCTTGGCTAAGGCTTCTAGAACATATTTTTTAGCACGCTTTGATGGGATAACAAGTACATAACTCGCACTATCGGCGTGAAGTGATACCAATTCTGTAGCGCATTGTTGAATAAAAGTTTTCATATTAATTCAGTAGATATGACTAATAAAAATTAATGTACATCCTGGGACGAGATAAATCCAAATGCATAACGGTTCGTTCCGCACAATACTGCCAAATCATTCAAGCAGTATATTATTGAAAAAGCGACGCGGTCGATCCGAGTTCATAAATTTATTTCCTCCGGAGCAACTTGCAACTAATACATAGGTTTCATTTATTAATATCCTTGTCCATTTTAACCCTTCGGGATAGGCGTCACTTAAACCTTGGGTGAATTCGGTACCGTCATCCAAGACACCGAAAACATAGGGGCTTTGGGGAGGGCTTGCGATTAGAATTTCAGAATACTCCAATAAAGAAAGGCTTGTGTCGCGCTCAAAATACCTAACCTCATACGTGTTGCCTTGGCCCAATTCTTTATACGTTAAAATCGTCTCGGCTTCTGTTGCACTTTGTGTTTCTCTGGGACGACCGGGAACAGAAAACTTAATCCATGAGTTTCCAAGTTCGCGCGAAAACTCATACGAACGTATTGATTTTATTTTTCGTTCAGAGGCGGAGGGGCTGTCTCCTTTAGTCAGTTGAATTGCCCTTAATTTATATCCTTTTTCACGCAAAAGACTTAATAAGCCCTTCTCTCCATATAGGTGTCCTGCACCAACGGCAAAAAACACAGGGCCATCCAAAGAATAACGTGCTATATTTGCCGCGATGGCGATATTTCTATTTTCAATAAGCTTAATATAAGCTTCTTTATTGCCCGATAAGCCGCCTTTTATCAGGCGATCAATAAGGTCTATTCGTCCGTCTAGATAAAGTTCATGCAAGACTTGATTATCAGAACGAGCCAAGGAAATGCTGTTTTCTTTTTCTACATAAGGGATTTCTTCTATCGCTTTTGTTTGTTGTGCAATAGACTCTAAGGCAATTATTTCTTTATTCAGAAGTTCTGCTTTTTCTTGAAACCACGCATCCATAAACTGAGGCATTCCATCTTCATTTCCGTAATAGGTAAGAGTTGGTTCTTCGTTAGAGGTATACAGTTTGCCGCGTTTATCAAGTAAAAGTAAGGACCTGTTAGGGATCGGGTCCTTATCCATAAATAAATCAAATACGTTTACTTCAACCGCAAGTTTTTTGCAACTTAAAAAAGACTCGTAGACTGAATCAGGAAATTCAAAAAGCCTTTTATCGTTTGAGTGTAAGGTGCCAAATAAATACGAAATCCCATGTGGTGTACTAATTTCCCACAATAAATTCCCTTTCACATTATATGATTGTGAACATAGGGATAGGCTTATTCCTAGAATAAGCAAGGTGTGGAAATACTTCATTGGTTAATTTATCAAATTATATATATGATTGGTTGCAAATGCATAGGGGAAAAATGCCAAGGAAGGAACGGGGTTTGTAACGATTAGTTTGCCTTTATACCCTTTGAATATACATCCATGAGTTGATTCTATTCCCATCGCAAAAGCCGCGTTAATCGTTAAAGCATTTAAAGCCTCTTCAGGTGTTAACTTCATTTTTATACATGCTAAAGACCAAACAAAAAACAAATTTGACGTCGGTGATGAACCTGGATTATAATCACTGGCCAAGGCAATAGGAATTCCTTCGTTCATTAAATCCCTCGCCGGTGAAAAGGGAATATTTAAATAGAATGAACAGGCTGGCAATAAGGTTGCAATCGTTTTTCCTGATTTTAACGCATCGATATCTTTTGCGTCTAACACTTCCAAATGATCAACCGTTAATGCATTGTTTTTTACCGCCTCTTCAATCCCCCCAATCGCAGTGAATTGATTCACATGCACCTTTAGTTTCATGTGGGTGCCTTGAATAGCTTGAGCAATTAGTTCAATATCTACCGCATCAAAGTAACCTGTTTCGCAAAACAAATCTATATAATCTGCCAGGCCTTCCGATATTACCTTGGGAATCCACTGATCCACTACTGTTTGAATAAAACCCTGTTTATTCGATCTAAACTCATCCGGTAAGGCGTGGGCAGCTAAAAACGTAGTTTTAATCGGTATATCAACTTGTGCTTTGATTCGTTTTATTACCCGTAGCATTTTTAATTCATCAGACAGTGTGAGGCCATAACCGCTTTTAATCTCCAACGCTCCTGTACCGCCAGCAATCAATGCTTGAACTCTAGGAAGGGAAATCTCAAACAGTTCATCTTCAGAAAGTGCTTGTACATGTCGCGCACTATTTAATATTCCCCCACCCTTTGCTGCAATTTCTTGATAACTTAAGCCCTTAATTTTATCCACAAATTCTGTCTCCCTTGGCCGAGCAAATACTGCATGTGTATGAGAATCACAAAATGCGGGTAAGACAAAACGGCCCGACACATCGATTAAATCATGGGTAGGATATAAGGACTCGTCAAAAGAATACATGTTTCCAAAATCAATCACCGTGTTGTCCTCAATAACCAAAAAGGCATTAGGTATTGAGGGTACGATTTGAAATTCATGTCCTGTGAGCGGAGTTAAGGCGGGCGGTCTAACTTGAACCAGTTCCTTAATATTTATATACACCTGTTTTGTCATCACAATCAAAGGTAATATTAATAGCCCAAGCGTGGGATAGCCCATTAGAAAATACCTTTAAAAAAAGCAATTAATGCTAACGTTGGCGTAGCGTAGAGGAAAACAAAATAACTACAGAAAGAGAATGATGCGAGAACAGAAGAGTACTGGAACAACTCGCTCTACACGAACTGTTGCTCTCGCTGGTTTTTAGTACAGGAAATGGATGGATTGTCGAACCAATTATAATATACTCTGGGATTCAGTTAATGTAACTAACCTTGTAAAATCGAGAAGAGCGATAAGCAGAATCAGAATAAAGAAAAAAAGCAGAGTCGTGTTTCGCTTTCGTTCTCACACTCACTCTGCTTTTTGTACCCCGG
>Ga0315899_10002079_pt1 | contig 22394 bp, 17 predicted proteins | sample LakEriMetagenome_2_FD_203518 | JGI IMG/M metagenome (GOLD analysis project Ga0315899, IMG submission 203518) | Freshwater fungal communities from buoy surface, Lake Erie, Ohio, United States - Buoy 4 MA112 | ecosystem: Environmental > Aquatic > Freshwater > Lake | place: USA: Lake Erie, Ohio... | reverse complement strand
TGGCATACCAATTATATAACTTACCATATGGAATTTCGTATTGGCTTTCATTGTTGTTATGCACCCATGCACCCGTGTTCAAGCTAATCCATTGGTTCGCGTCTAATACATTGGGAATAGGGTCTCCATTAGCGTATAATGTAGTTCGTAGGTTCTCCGCCATCCATTCCTGGTTACCGATGACTATCGTTGCATAGTTATTCCCATCCGCATCTGTTACACTGTCATAGTCGAGATTCGGATTAAGCCATTCAGTCGTAAAAGTCAACTCATTACCATAAGCAGTTCCCGCACTGTTGGTGGCATAGGCACGCACGTAATAAGTGGTGTTGACGGTTATGCCACTCAGGTTGCTGGTATAATTGTCCGAGCCACTGCCGTCATTGGTGGAGCTATTGGCCGTGGTCGGATTGGGAGTTGTACCCCACACAACACCGCGCTGAGTTATAGCTGAACCTCCGGTGCTTGTAATAGTGCCTCCGGAAGTTGCAGAAGCGCTTGTAATGTTACTCACAGGAACCGTAGTAAGCGATGGCACATTGCCCGAACCACTTGGTGTATCTGTTATTTCTTCATCAGGAGTGCATGATGAAAAAAAAGTCATGGCAACAAGCGCAGTGCTAACAATAAACGACCATAGAAAATAACGTGATAGCATGGTGAGTTAGATTTTAATTGATGAAACTAATATATGAAGAAAACTAATGGCCCAGCACTCAGGATTATCACTGTGCTGCCCGCATGTTGGGGCTCTTTCACCTTACCTCCGCCGCACTTCTCCCTTCACCGTCATTAGTCATTTGTAATTCGTCATTAAAGAAAAAAGGCCCCCGGTTTCCCAAGAGCCTTCCTTCATTATCGTCGGGATGACACGACTCGAACGTGCGACCACACGCCCCCCAGACGTGTACTCTACCAACTGAGCTACATCCCGATACACTTAAAAACGAAGGCCTCTGCCTTCTTCGAGGGCGCGAAAATAAGAGTGTTTCGCAACTCACACCAAAAAAAAAGCCCCCGAGCAGTCGGGGGCTTTTCGCTATTTTCTATTGGTTGATTATTCAATCACCACCGTCTCTTCATTGGTCTTCATCTCTTCTATCTTGATGATGCCCTCGCCTTCCAACGAGCCCTTCGAAGCTTCAATATCCAAAACGGCAAATCCGGCTTGACCTTCTTCGTAGTAATCGGTGAAATCGAAACTTACCTTGCCGGTTCCATTCGTCACCTGAATGGTGTCGAAACGAACCTCCTGAGGTGGAGGAGGCGTTTGCGACGATACGGCATACAAACGAACCGAGGCGCCCGGTACCGCTTCTCCGTCGGCATTTACTACCGTTATGGTCGCAATCGTCTGCTGGTCCTTCTTGCATCCGGAAATGGCGATAACCATCAGCCCGGCGAAGATTCCACCCATCATGAATTTCGTTGGTCTGTTCATCATAGTTCGCAAATTTAATCAAAGGTTAATAGGTTGTACTACATTTTATACTTCCACAAGTAAGCCTTTTTCCATTCTTCTGCTGTTCATAAGCCATAACCCGCTCTGCCATTCCTTTATTACCTTCGTGCCCTTCAAAAAAATGTATACCATGAAAAGACTGTATATCGCCCTCGCGGGTTGCGCCGCTTTCTTCGTGTTTTGCAATGCCTCTGGCTGCAAAAGCTCAGATAAAACAACCGCTGAAAAAACAGTGGAAGCCCCGGCTCCTGCTCAACCCCAGCCTGCGGCTGAGCCGGCTCCCGCGCCTGCTCCTACCGACCCGTCGAAAGCTCAACAAGTTCGTATAAGCACCAAGTTCGGTAACATGACCGTCATGCTCTACAACGAAACTCCCCAACACCGCGATAACTTCCTGAAGCTGGTTAAAGAAAAATACTACGATGATTTGCTCTTCCACCGCTGCATCAAAACCTTTATGATTCAGGGCGGCGACCCGCAAAGCCGCGGTGCTGCTCAAGGCGTTATGTTGGGTGGCGGTGGTCCTGGCTATACGGTGCCGGCCGAATTCAACCCGAATCTCGTTCACAAAAAAGGTGCTCTCTGCGCTGCTCGCCAAGGAGACCAGGTGAACCCGAAAAAAGCTTCCAGCGGAAGCCAATTCTATATCGTTCAAGGTAAAACCTGGACCGATATGGAACTCGGTCAACTCGAAATGAACATCGGGCGCACCAACCCGGGCTTCAAATACACCGATGCACAAAAGCAAGCCTACAAAACAGTAGGTGGCACCGCACAGCTCGACATGGAATACACCGTATTCGGTGAAGTGATTGATGGCTTTGCTGTCATCGACAGTATCAACAATCAGAAAACGATGCGCGATCGTCCGGTGCAAGACATCACCATGAAAATGGAAATCATCAACCGCTAAGCCGATGCTCGACATCATTCAACAACACCTGGGCGAAATTGCCGCTTTCCATGCCACAACGGCTGAGGAAGTTGAGCAGTTTCGCATCAAATACCTCGGAAGAAAAGGTGTGCTCAACGATTTGTTTGAAGGCTTCAAACAAGTAGCACCCGACCAGAAAAAGGTATTGGGTCAGGAACTGAACAAGCTCAAGAATGCAGTGCAAGAGCGCCTCGACGCATTGCAACAAGCCACTGCTTCGGCCAGCAGCGCAAGCGAGGGTTTCGACTGGAGCCGCCCAACGGGTGCTGTACCACTCGGTACTCGCCATCCGCTTTCGATTGTGCGCCGCGAGATTCTTGACATTTTCTCTCGCATTGGATTTACGGTAGCCGACGGGCCCGAAATCGAAGACGACTGGCACGTATTCTCAGGACTGAACTTCCCACCGGAGCACCCTGCGCGCGACATGCAAGACACGTTTTTCATTCACAAGCCCACGCAAGAGGGCGAGAAAGAAATGGTGTTGCGTACTCACACGAGCAGTGTGCAGGTGCGCGCCATGGAAACACGCAAACCGCCCATCCGCATTGTGATGCCGGGCCGCGTATACCGCAACGAAGCCGTGAGCTCACGCGCTCACTGCCAGTTTCACCAAATCGAAGGATTGTATATCGACGAAGGCGTGTCGTTTGCTGACATGAAGCAAACGTTGCAATACTTCACTCAAGAGTTTTTTGGCAAAGCGAAAATCCGCCTGCGTCCCTCCTACTTCCCATTCACCGAGCCCAGCGCCGAAATGGATGTTTACTGGGGTTTGAACAGCGAAGCTGATCATCGCATAACCAAGGGTACAGGCTGGTTGGAAATCATGGGCTGCGGCATGGTCGACCCTGAAGTACTTCGTGCCAGCGGCATTGACCCGGATCGCTACAGCGGATTCGCATTCGGAATGGGTATCGAACGCATCACGATGCTGCGTTATCAAATCGATGACCTGCGCATGTTTTTCGAAAACGATGTTCGATTCCTGCGTCAGTTTCAAGGATAATTTTTATAGAATATCAAGGATGAAATTCATTGCTACCATTTGTCTTACACTGCTGGCATGCGTGGCATTTACGCAGCCACCCAACAAATTCTCTTATCAGGCTGTGGTGCGAAACGCATCCAACGAACTCGTGGTATCGCAGCCGGTTGGAGTGAAAATCAGTTTGCTGTTTAACACTCCTACGGGCATTATAGTCTATCAGGAAACACACACACCTCAATCGAACGCCAATGGATTAGTCACACTCGAAGTCGGCGGTGGTGAAGCTGTAGCAGGCGATATGGCTTCAATCGACTGGGGAGCAGGTTCGTATTTCATCAAGACTGAAGTAGACCCGACCGGTGGAACGAATTACAGTGTTACCTCAACCTCACAATTGCTGAGCGTTCCCTTTGCCCTCTATGCTGCCAACGGCGGTTCAGGGGAGCCCGGACCGCAAGGACCACAAGGGCCGGCAGGAGCAACAGGTCCGCAGGGACCAATGGGTGCCACAGGACCACAAGGGCCTCAAGGATCAACGGGTGCAACAGGTGCGACCGGCCCTGCAGGTGCAACCGGAGCGCAAGGTCCCCAAGGTCCAACAGGAGCAACCGGTGCTACGGGACCACAAGGGCCAGCCGGAACCTTTCCCAATGGCAATGCAGCCGGTCAAATGATGTACTGGAATGGCAGCGCTTGGGTAGCAGTGGCTCCAGGCACTGAAGGCGCAACACTCACGTTTTGCAATGGCGTACCCACGTGGGGCCCATGTCCGGAACCGCCTGTGGAAGTGGGCAGCTTCTACCAGGGTGGTGTAGTGTTTTATGTGGATGGTACCGGTCATGGCTTGATAGCTGCCACTAGCGATCAGAGCATTGGCGCATTGTGGGGCTGCGAAGGAACTTCAATGACAACTCAAAATACGTTAGGAACCGGTTTGGTAAACACTGAAACGATTTACGTCTCATGTCCCGATGCAAATATTGCTGCTCGCATCTGCTACGATGTCGAGATAAACGGCTATACCGATTGGTATTTACCTTCCAAGGACGAGTTGGATCTTGTGTATCAAAATCAAGGGGCGATTGGAGGCTTCAATAATGGCCTGTACTGGAGTTCTTCACAAGCAACCCCCACCACGGCTTATTACAAAAACTTCAGCAATGGGATTAGCAGCTCCAACTTTAAAGAGGGCTATTTCTATCGTGTTCGAGCTATTCGATCATTTTAAACCCCAAATCTGAAGACTTATTGTAAATTTTACAACAACAAAGTTTCCTTGCTGTTGAATAGCGCGGAAACTTATATTTGTGACCCTTAGAAAAAACCATATGGCAACTGATATCGCCACCGGCAAAACCACTACGAAAAAAACAACCGATTCGCGCTTCGGAAAAGACACTTACATCAAATGGTATCGTGAGATGCTCTTGATGCGTCGCTTCGAAGAGAAATGCGGACACCTTTACATCCAACAAAAGTTTGGCGGATTCTGCCACCTCTACATCGGACAAGAAGCGATTCTCTCCGGAATGATGGAGGCCATTCGCCCTACCGATAAGGTGATAACCGCATACCGCGATCATGCTCATCCGCTGGTGATGGGTTCTGACCCTAAGAAAGTGATGGCTGAGCTGTATGGCAAATCCACCGGTCTTTCAAAAGGAAAAGGCGGATCGATGCACATGTTCGATAAGGACCGCAACCTCTTCGGAGGCCATGGTATCGTAGGTGCGCAAATCCCTATGGGAGCCGGTATCGCTTTCGCCGACAAATACAACGGCAACGATAACGTGACCCTCACTTTCTTCGGTGACGGCGCTGCTCGTCAGGGCGCCTTGTTTGAGACCTTCAACATGGCCATGACCTGGAAGTTGCCGGTTATCTTCATCATCGAAAACAACCAGTATGCGATGGGAACCTCCATCGAGCGTACCTCCAATGTAACGGATCTATCACAACTGGGTGCTTCGTTTTTGATGCCCTCAGAAACGGTCGACGGTATGCGTCCGGAAGCCGTGTGCGAAGCCATTGAACGTGCCGCAGAACGCGGACGCAAAGGCGAAGGACCCACACTCCTCGACATCAAAACGTATCGCTACAAGGGCCACTCGATGAGCGACCCACAGAAATACCGAACCAAGGAAGAGGTTGCAGAATATCAAGATCAAGACCCGATTGAACACGTTTTGCGTGTAATCCGTGAAAACAACTGGATGTCCGAAACGGAAATCGAAGAGGTTGAAGCCGACGTGAAAACCTTGGTAGACGACTCGGTGAAATTCGCGGAAGAATCGCCACTTCCGACAGCCGATGAGCTGTATAAAGATGTTTACATGCAGGATGACTATCCATACGTGAACGACTAATCCACTTCAACCAACAATAACCGCAAGAGAAAACAAGCTATGGCAGAGATAGTACGCATGCCCAAGTTGAGCGATACCATGACAGAAGGTACCGTTGCATCCTGGAACAAGAAAGTAGGAGATAAGGTGAAGAGCGGCGAATTACTCGCTGAAATCGAAACCGACAAAGCAACCATGGAGTTTGAATCATTCCAGGATGGTGTGCTACTATACATTGGTGTTGAGAAAGGACAAACCGCAAAGGTCGATTCTATTCTCGCCATTCTTGGAAAAGAAGGCGAAGATGTGGCTGCATTGATTGCTTCTGAAGCGGCAGGTGCTCCTGCAGTAGAAGCTGCGCCTGCACCAGTTGCTGTTGCTGCTGCAACTGTTACAGCTCCTTCTGCACCTGCGGTTGTTGCCACAGCACCTCCGGTGTCTGCTCCGACGGCAGCCAATGGCCGCGTGAAAGCATCGCCACTAGCTAAGAAAATTGCGGAAGAAATGGGTATCAACATCGGAAACGTTGCCGGCAGCGGCGATGGCGGACGTATCGTACGTCGCGATGTAGAGAACTTCACTCCTGCGGCTCACGCATCGACTGCTCACGTCCCTGCATTTATTCCTGCTGGAACGGAGCGCTATACAGAGGAAAACGTTTCGCAGATGCGCAAAACAATTGCGCGTCGATTGGCTGAAAGCAAATTCACTGCGCCTCACTTCTATCTCACGATGGAAATCGACATGGACAATGCAATGTCTGCTCGCAAGTCCATTAATGATAGCGGCACAGCCAAGATTTCATTCAACGATATGGTTGTGAAAGCGTGTGCCATGGCACTTCGCCAGCACCCGAAAGTAAACTCTTCATGGAGAGGCGACACCATTCGCTACAACGAGCACGTGCACATAGGCGTAGCTGTTGCAGTCGATGAAGGGTTGCTTGTGCCGGTAGTTCGTTTCGCTAATGAAAAAGGCCTGTCGCAAATTGGCGCGGAAGTAAAATCATTCGCTGAAAAAGCAAAGAGCAAGAAACTTCAGCCAAGCGATTGGGAAGGCAACACCTTCACTATCTCTAACCTGGGCATGTTTGGTATTGAAGAATTCACTGCCATCATCAATCCACCTGATGCTTGCATCTTGGCTGTTGGCGGAATCAAATCAGTTCCTGTTGTGAAAAACGGTGCTGTGGTTCCCGGCAACGTGATGAAAGTAACCCTCAGCTGCGATCATCGCGTAGTGGATGGTGCTTCAGGCGCTGCATTCCTCCAGACGCTGAAGGCGTATTTGGAGAACCCGGTGATGATGCTGGTTTAGGATTAAAGGTAATAGGATAATAGGATTATAGGGGCGCTGAGCCCCTTTTTTTTTTACAACCCTAACCAGCCATCCCTATTATCCTACAATCCTAAAATCCTAATTAAACATTTCCTTCACTCGCTGAAAGAAACTCTTGTCTCTGGTTCCTGGAGCGGGTTTGAAATTGGCTGAATCTCTCAACTTCTCGAGTAGCTTCTTTTCCTCGTCGTTGAGTTTCTGTGGAGTCCAAACGTTGATATTCACGAGAAGGTCGCCCTGGCCATAGCCGTTCACTTCCTTCAGTCCCTTGCCTTTCAAGCGAAGGATTTTGCCGCTTTGCGTGCCGGCATCAATTTTTATTTGCGCCTTTCCTTTTACCAATGGAATCTCTACCGTTGAACCAAGGGTGGCATCTGCAAAATTCACGTAGAGGTCGTAATACAGATTAACACCATCACGCTTCAGCTCTGCATGCTCTTCCTCTTCGATTTGCACTAACAGATCGCCCGGTATTCCACCAAATGGTCCTGCATTTCCTTTGCCTGCAACATTGAGGGTCATACCCTCGCCCACTCCTGCCGGTATATTGATTTCGATTAACTCTTCTTCGCGCTTCTGGCCATTCTCATCAGAGTCCTTCGGTTTAGACTTGACCGACTTGCCTACTCCATGACACGATGGACAGGTAGACGTGGTGGCCATTTGTCCGAGAATCGTATTGGTTACACGACGAACTTGTCCCTGACCTTTGCAGGTAGGGCAAGTATCGAAGGTTACATCAGACGAGTTGACAAGTTTGAATACTTTAATCTTCTTCGTACAGCCCGCTGCAATTTCCTCCAAATTCAACTTAACCTTGATACGCAGGTTTGAACCCTTCGCACGTCGCTGACCACCGCCACCTCCAAATCCTCCTCCAAACGCTCCTCCGAAAATATCACCGAAGTTGCTGAAGATATCGTCCATGTTCATATGACCACCACCGAAGCCTCCTTGCGGACCTGCATGACCAAACTGATCATACTGCGCTTTCTTTTGTGGATCACTTAGAACACCATAGGCATCTGCTGCCTCTTTAAATTTCTCTTCAGCAGCAGCATCACCCGGATTTTTATCGGGGTGATATTTAATCGCCATCTGGCGGTATGCCTTTTTTATTTCGGCTTCCGATGCCGATTTGGAAACCCCCAGTATATCGTAGTAATCTCTTTTTGCCATGTGTACTGTTCTTATTGACCGATAACCACTTTCGAGTAACGCAACACTTTATCATGCAACGTGTAACCCTTCTCCACTTCATCCACCACCTTCCCCGCCATACCGGGCATCGGTATCTGTGTAATTGCTTCGTGAAAATCGGTGTCGAATGGCTGGCCCTTCGCATCGATTGGCTTGAGGCCCTTCGATTCCAACTTTCTGTATAATTTCTGATGAATCAACACAAACCCTTCGCGCACTACTTCGATGTCAGAAACAGAAGCATTGGCTTGCACTGCGCGATCAAAATCATCGACGATTGGCAACATCTCCTTCATGAGTTCGCCGGATGCCGTTGAAAGTATTTCGGACTTCTCCTTCATACTCCGCTTGCGGAAATTATCAAACTCCGCATACAAGCGCATATACTTATCCTTCCAATCTGCTGCGTCCATTCGCGCCTTGCTCAATTCATCCACAGGTTGCTCTGCATTCGGCTCCTGCTCGCCCAAATCGGGTTGGTGGGCATCCGTAATAAATTGTTCTGCCTTTTCCTGTTCAGCGTTCTGTGCTGTGTTGTTTATCTCTTCGTTGCTCATAATTTTTGATTCAAAATGCCAACCCGGCTTTTCAACTATATTGCCAATGCTCAGTAAGGGTCAAAGTGTCAGCATATGCGCATTTGCAAGTGTCAATCCTTGCTTGAATATGCCAATTGCGACAAATAGCAAGCACACGGTCTGACAAAAATAAAAAGGCCCTGCACAAAGCAGGGCCCTTCCATTGAATATTCAGTAAGTATTATAAGCTCTTCACGTGCACATCAAGCTGCTTGTGCAACTCCAAACCGCGCAGGTTCTTGGCGACGATAATTCCATTCTCATCAATCAAGAAACTCATTGGAATGCTTGACACACCGTACACTGCAGCCGCACCATTTTGCCATCCTTTCAAATCGCTCACATGGTTTTTCCAAACAAGGCCATCCTTCTCGATGGCAGCTTTCCATGCATCTACATTTTGATCCAGTGAAACAGAGAAAATATCAAATCCTTTAGCTGTCTTCCACTTGGCTTTTTTGTACTTCTCATAAGCTGATACAACGTTCGGATTCTCACGACGGCATGGGCCGCACCAAGAAGCCCAAAAATCGATGAGTACCAACTTACCTCGGAGAGCAGATAGCTTCATCGGCTTTCCATCCAAACCATCCATCACAATTTCGGGAGCTTCGTCGCCGATAGCTGTTCCCACTTTTACGGGCTTCGTTACCATGCGCTGGGCTTTGGTTGGTTGCTCGGTAATTGTGAAACTATAGGTAGCTCCAATGCCGGCGGCAACAAGGAGGGCAAATGCAATTTTTTTCATATTGTAATAATTATCAGGGTTAAATTTAACGCACTCGGCGCGGCGGCAAGCAAACTTATTGCCAAATTATTCAACACGCTTGATGTCTGCTCCTATAGCGCGCAAACGTTGCTCTATGTTTTGATATCCTCTATCAATTTGCTCAATGTTGTGAATGGTGCTCTTGCCATTGGCAGCCAGTGCCGCAATCAGCATCGACACCCCTGCACGAATATCGGGCGATGACATGGTGATACCGCGCAGTTTTGTTTCGCGATTGCTGCCAATCACGACTGCTCTATGAGGATCACACAAAATGATTTTCGCGCCCATATCGATCAAGTTGTCCACGAAAAACAATCGACTCTCGAACATCCACTGATGAATGAGCACACTGCCCTTTGCCTGTGTAGCAGTTACCAGCGCAATGGATATTAAGTCGGGAGTGAATGCGGGCCAAATACCATCGCGAATGGTAAGTATAGAACCATCAATCAGATTCTGGATTTTGTAAGAATCTTGAGCAGGCAGGTAAATATCATCGCCACGGAATTCCATCTCAATACCCATCTTTCGGAAGACCGATGGAATAATGCCCAGATCGGGAATCGAACAGTTGCGAATCGTTATTTCCGATTGCGTTGTCGCAGCCAAACCAATGAAGCTCCCAATCTCAATCATATCCGGCAGCATACGGTGCTCAGTACCACCCAAACTATCGACACCTTCTATGATCAATTTATTAGAGCCTATACCGCTGATTTTTCCTCCCATGCGATTAATCATCTTGCACAACTGCTGCAAATAAGGCTCACTCGCCGCGTTGTAAATGGTGGTCTCGCCTTTTGTAAGCGACGCAGCCATTACGATGTTGGCGGTACCTGTAACCGATGCCTCGTCCAACAACATGAAGGTTCCTTTCAGATTCTTCGCGTTGATTTTGTAGAAGCGCTCATCTTTCATGTGCTCGAATGTTGCTCCTAGGGCTTCGAATCCGCGCAAATGAGTATCCACAGGGCGTCGGCCAATCTTATCACCACCCGGCTCCGGTATATAGGCAACACCGTAACGAGCCAACAAAGGACCAATAATCATGATGGAGCCGCGCAAGGCACCTCCCTTTTTCTTAAAATCATCGGTAAGCAGGTACTCCAGATTTACATCCTTCGCCTCAAATGAATAAGTATGTTCGTCGATTTTCGTGACAGAAACCCCCATTTCCCCGAGGAGCTCAATGAGTTTCATAACATCACGAATGTTCGGGATATTCGAAATAACCATTCGCTCTTCGGTAAGAAGAACGGCTGAAATAATTTGTAGTGCCTCGTTTTTTGCTCCTTGTGGAATGACTTCTCCACTGAGTTTCTTTCCTCCGTTAATTTCAAAAGATGCCATGTGCAATGTTTTAATAGGTATTCAAAGAACACCTCATTAAAGCATTACAAAAGATTGCTTTCAGGAAATTATTGACACATGCAGGTGACTAACCCAATACTACTTCACAACCTTCATCCTTTTACGCTCAGGCATACCCATATAGGTCAGCGAGATCTCAGGGCCACCTGCTCTGCCGTCGATGTATGGCATCTTCGCCAGACGAATGTCGTAACCCAGGCTAATAGCCGCAAAACGCTTGTACTCGAATCCTATGTAAGGCGATATAGCATCCTTCCATCGATAGTACATTCCGGCTCGGGCAAGGCTCGCTGTTTTCACATTGGTGTACTTCGACTCATCACCTATGCGATACTCGGCAGTTATGCCCATCATGACCTCGTTTGAACCACCCTGGCGCTGCACCAAAGCATCATACTTCATATCGATGTGCTCATAGCGCTTTATCCACGCTGCTTTATAGACCTGTCGCACTTTCATTCGATCATCGCCACGAGCAACCATCGTTATTTGCTGGTTGGCGTGGTAAAGCGCGTAACCCAAATCAAATCGACGCTTTTTCCGATGCTTCCAATGAAAACCTGCTCCTATATCAACAAAACTGCGGGTGTTTGTGATAAAACGCTCACGATTATCGAGGGTCGGATCATAGCTCACCCCGTTAAATTGAGAATCCCAAGCCAAACCCTCAAAGTCCATACTTCGCTGCTCAAATCCCATTTGAAATCCGGCCGAAACCAAGTCATCGGGCGATGTTACCATGTTGTACGCAGCAGTTGTTCTTACAGACAAGGTCTTTTGTTGGGCAATGCCTGCTGCATCCTGAAGAATCAGCAAACCGAAACCAAAGAAGTTATCGTTGTTTACGCTCAACAATTTGTACTGCGCATCCATTCCGCTTGTGACGAAACCCGTTCCAATGTTGCTCCATTGGCGGCGATGCAATAAGGTTCCACGCAACATGGTCTCGAACTGTCCTGTTAGCGCCGGGTTTATGAGTTGAGGACAGTTATTGTATTGAGAAAAATGCATATCCTGCGCCATCAGATTGGCATTGCAAAAAGCAATCATCGTCAACACAGAGAATACGTATAGAGCTTTTTTCATAATCTTGTTTCCTTTAACGAATTAGTACAACTTCACCTACCTGTTCAATCTTAGTTGAATCGCCAATGGTTGCAAATAATGTGTAGTAATAACTTCCTGAAGGCGCAGGCGCACCCCGTAAATTACCATCCCATCCCTTTGAAGGGGAATTTGTTTCAAAAACAACCTCTCCCCAGCGGTTGTAGACTCTGAATTCCAAACGCGACAAAAACAAACCACGCACATAAAGTGTATCATTCTTTCCGTCATCGTTGGGAGAAAAAATATCCGGTACAAATACAGGTTCCTCCGGCTGAATGCATAAATCGATTGCTAACGAATCGGAGCAGCCTCCCTCATTTACGACGCTCAAAGAAACTGTAAACTGCCCCGCTTGCTCGTAGGCATGAACCATGTCTTCGCCGGGAACCAACTCAGCGGCATTACCATCTCCAAAACGCCACACTCCACTTACGGCATTCACCGAAGTATTAATCATCTGAATATTCCCAATGTTCTCATACGGCACACATAGGTCGTCGGGGCTAATCGTAAATGCCGCTACGGGCTCGGAAAATGCCGGTACTACTATCGAAGTATCGCGCTCACATTCGTTCACATCCGTTATGAGTATTTCCACTTCAGCCCCCGATTCCGTTATGAATAAGGATGGATTGCCCTCTGCGCCATTCCATTCGACCGTGTAACTGCCATTTGGTTCGAAGTCCAGTTCAACGAAACCCTCTTCACCGGGACATAATGTATCGGATGTGGTAAGGATGTAATCAAAACGGGGGAACATATTTATTTCTATGCTCGCGGTTTGCGGTTGCGAGCAACCATCATCCACCAATAATGTTACTGTCGTTGTCTCCGTGTATGCCTGTGTATTCGAAGCTGCATTAGGGCCACCATTGCTCCATGCATAGGTGAGCGTATTGGAAGGATATCCACCATTGGCATCAGCCGTGATTGTGCTCGTTTCTTCAAAACAAACAGGATCTGCCGAGGCAACAAGTGGCTCGAGAACCAGAGGAGGATACACGGTAAACTCAGCTGTATCAGCAACCTCCGGACAATACATAGGGATAATCTTATAGATAACCGAGTAGTCGCCGTCTGCTAACTCGGATGGATTGAATGACGTTGTTGCCAGTGACCCTACTAAAAGACCTCCTGCCGGCGAAACGCTAAAATTCACTTCGTAATCCTGACTGCAATACACATCATTTATACCTGATATAATGGGATTCAATTCTGTTTCGACAGTTACAAGAATACTGTCGTTGCAGCCCGCCGGATTCTCCCAAAGAATAAAATAAGTACCTTCCGATGCAACAGAAGGATCAAACAAACCTGTTGCAGCGTCAACTATACCCGGCCCTGACCAAGTGCCGCCGGGAACCGTTGATGCAAGAACTGCAGGGTCGTCTGTTGAGCAAAAACTTTGCGGCGCGTTAGGTAAATTGGATGCAAAGATTCGTACCAAGACAGAATCCTCGCAATCATTCGCCCTGTAATAGATGTAGTTCAAACCTATGGGCAACGCCTGAGGATTCAGGGTGTAGCCTGCACCGGAAGAACCATTGATACCGGGACCTAGCCACGATCCGCCTTCCGGTGACACACTTCCAACAAGTGACTCATTGATGTCCACTACTGTATTGGTGATGCAAAAACTGATTTCATCCGCCTCTACCTGAGGACTCACGATTGTAATGTGCATCGTATCGACACACCCGTTCAAAGCTTGATAGGTAATGTACGTTTCTGTGTCTTGTTCGAAAACACCGGGATTAAACATTCCCGTATTCTGGTTGCTGATAGCTCCATCAGGGCTGCTCCAAAGACCTCCAAGCGGAACCGGTGTCGCATCTAATACGGAGGGCGCTTCGAGTGGACACAGCACTTCCGAGCTCAGGACGTCGATATCTTTTACAAACACCGAAAAATCGGATTCACATCCGCTAATAGCGTAATTCAACGTCACGTCGCCCGGAGGAGCGTTTAGCGGATTGAATGTGCCAGCCGTTGAACTTACAATACCTGGACCTGTCCATGTACCTCCGAAGGGTACAACTTCTAACGTCGTAACTCCCGCTGACTGACAAATCGGATCGAATACAAATGGACCTGCGATTTCAGCAACGTTGACATTGGTAACATCCACACAACCATTGACATCATATATTGCCTGGTATTCACCTGCGGTTAACGGATCGAAAACACCACCGGCATTTACATTTAGACCGGTCCATGTGCCTCCGGAAGGAGTCGCGAACAATTGGAAGGGCGCGGTTCCCGGACATGCTGCAGCGGCAAACTGTGCTGCAATTGGCGTGACCGTGATTTGCACGCTGTCGATACAATTTGCTGAGTTAAAGTAGATGGTATGTTGTCCACCTCCGGCCATATCAGGATCAAACAACCCGATACCTCCTGCAACACCAGGCCCCGACCATGTGCCGGTTGTTCCGGCCTCTAGGTTAATATCAGCCGCAGATTGACAAACCGTTTGATCTTGGTTGAAAATCTCCACGTTTTCGATACTCACCGCATAAGTCAGCGAGAGCTGTTGCGCTGTTTCCAACTCAGTAATGACAAGCGAATAAACGGTTGTGGCGACAGGACATACTGTGTGTGGACCGGCTGTAGAAGGCAGACCATTGCTCCATGCATAGGAGTAATTGAAACATCCATCCGTCTCAACCCTCAGCGATGTGCAGCCACCCGGACATACTGAAGGAGACTCACTTACAATTTGGGCGTTGATGGGGCAATTATCAAATAAAAACGATGTCCCCAATTCAAATTCATGCAAGGTTCCGCAAGCATCGGGAATTTGAATGGTAAGGTTGATAAGGATATTACAATTAAAAGTCAACGGCTGATTTAACGTGAGCGTTATCAAATCCGTCATTCCAGCAGCGCAATTGGGATCAACCTCTATAACCTCAAATATCTCTGAAGCGGAGGCAACTTCAAAATCAGCACTATCAAACCAATCACAAGGAACGGGTGAAGAAAGCTCGATATTGAATTGAGAGGAGTTACACGCCGGAGGATTAGGCACAGACAAACCCGGAGGAATAGGTGACGCAACTTCCGACACCCAGTAAAGACTAAAGCCTGCTGTCGAAAGGCTTCCATCGGAAGTGAACACAAGGGTCACGGTTCCCGAAGTTGCAACCAGTTGACCCGGCGACTGCTGCCCGGTAAAAACACCAAGCACGCTACCTCCCGCAACTGCGCCATCATAAACTGTCAAAAAATCAACATTTTCTTGCAGTGAAAAAGCCCCAAAAAATGTAAGCGTAACAATACCATCAGCTTCAATGGTTGTGGTTATATTTTCATTCAATCCATAGGCAGCAGTTGGTCCTCCACTATCATACAATCGGCCGAAACAGGCATTGATTGTAGTCTGTGACATATTGAACTGGGGATAATCCCACTGAGCAAGCAAACCAAGCGGGGCTCCAAAGATTGCTATCCAAATTCCTAAACGAAACAAGGCTTTCATATGCTAATAGAACGTATAAATAAATAAAACACGGTGCAAATTACTACACAATGTATGCGCACACGATTCCTCGATTACGGGGTCTGTAAACATCCGATTGTCGAATACGTTTCGTGCAATCTATCAGGATAATTGGGAGCTCTCGATTGATTACTAACTTTGCAACATGTCCATTAACAAAGAAGTGCGTCGAATTACGACCAACACACTCCATGAAATGAAGGAGAGGGGTGAAAAAATCTCCATGCTCACCTCGTATGACTACAGTATGGCTCGGCTGGTCGATGGAGCCGGTATTGATGTCATCTTAGTTGGCGACAGCGCCAGTAATGTGATGGCAGGGCATGAGACAACGCTGCCTATTACTCTCGATCAGATGATTTATCACGCACAGGGTGTGGTAAGAGCCGCAAAGCGTTGCCTGGTTGTTGTCGACTTGCCTTTTGGATCGTACCAAGGAAACTCTAAAGAAGCCCTCAATTCGGCGATTCGAATCATGAAGGAAAGCGGAGCTCACGCCGTCAAAATGGAGGGCGGCGCTGAAATACGCGAATCCATACAACGCATTCTTACAGCCGGAATTCCGGTCATGGGACATTTGGGTCTAACTCCACAAAGTATTTACAAGTTTGGGACGTATCAAGTTCGCGCAAAGGAAGAACAAGAGGCCGAACGGCTGTTGAGTGACGCCAAAGTGCTTGACGAATGCGGATGCTTTGCTTTAGTGCTGGAGAAAATACCCGCCGCACTTGCCGCTCAGGTAACACAATCCATAGAAATCCCGACCATAGGAATTGGCGCCGGCTCACAAGTGGATGGGCAAGTTTTGGTTGTTAACGATATGCTTGGTTATACCGAGGACTTCAGCCCTCGTTTCCTTCGACGATACATGAATGCAGGCGAGCAGATTCACAGCGCCGTCAGCCGCTATGTGAGCGATGTAAAAAGCGGCGACTTCCCAAATTCTAAAGAACAATACTAGGCCTCATACTCTGTAGCGATTGATTATCGCATTAAAGACAAGTAACATGGAAAACCAAACACCCGCGTCAAAAGGAACTCGTGACTGGCGACAGGCACCAAAAGAACCAATCGTGATGAGCACCGTTGAGAATCTTCGTGTTCTCTACGAAGACAATCACATTGTCGTAGTCAACAAACGTAACTCCGACATTATTCAGAGCGACATCAGCGGAGACCAGACACTATGCGAAACCGTTAAAAGCTATGTCAAACAGAAGTACAATAAACCGGGACTCGCATTCATTGGCACTGTTCATCGTCTCGACCGTCCGGTGAGCGGCATTGTCATATATGCTCGCACAACCAAGGCTCTGAACAGGTTATCGAACATGTTCAAATACCGCGAAGTTCAGAAAACGTATTGGGCGGTTGTGAAAGGGACCCCTACTCCAACGGAAGCTACGATTATCAATTACCTCTGGAAAGATCAAAAACTGAATAAAACCTTCGCCTACAGCGAAGCAGGAACCGACAGAAAAGAATCGGAACTCAGCTACAAGGTAATGGGAATCGGAGACAACTACACATTCGTTGAAGTCTATCCCAAAACAGGACGTCATCACCAAATTCGAGCTACGCTTGCAAGCCTCGACTGTCCAATTAAAGGGGATATAAAGTATGGCGCAAAACGCACCAACGATAATGCTTCCATACATCTGCATGCGCGCAAAATCGAATTCATGCATCCGGTAAAGAAAACTCCTATTTGTATTGTAGCCCCACCGCCTGACGACGCTCTTTGGAATGAGTTTCTTCGCGTTTCCTTTGAGGTATAGCAAAAGGCTCCTTGTGACTTACCCATTACGCCATTAAAATTGGTCATGCACGACCTCTTGTTGAAAAACCATTTCAAAACCACTACTTTATCCTTTCCGAACAGCAACAAGGTGTCTAGATTTGCGGTTGAATTTTTAAGAAACCAATTCAATTAAACCGCATGAAAAATAACGGCTTCTACTTTCTCGCCGCTGTGCTTTGCGCAGCCTTTGTCGTGGGATGCGCCAATTTAAAATCTATGGAGAAAGCTGCTCAGGAAATGGGCATTAAGTCAAATCCAAATCCACTTGAAGTGCACGGTGACACTGTGGCTCTGACTGTTTCAGGCAACTTCCCTCCAAAATACTTCCCGAAGAAGGCCAGCATGGAAGCAGTGCCGGTTTTTGTCCACAATGGAAAGGAAACTCGATTCAAATCCACCTACTTTCAAGGTGAGCAAGCAGTCGGAAATGGCAGCGTAGTTCCGTTCAAAATAGGAAAGAGTTTTACTTACACTGACCGCGTTGCATACACGCCAGAAATGGCAAATGGTAAACTGGAGCTCCGCATCCATGGCAAAATGGGTAGTAAAGAAGCCGACTTCCCTGCATTGGCCATCGGAGAAGGAATCATTACTACTCCTTATCTGATTAAAAATGATGACAAGTGCATTTGGAGTAAGGACCAGTTCGTTCGCACGCTGAGCTACTCTAACGACAGCACGCAAATTAACTTCGATTATAACTCTTCAACCTTGAAACCCGCTGAATTAAAACAAGCCGATATGGTTAGCTTGGGCAAGTGGATGCAAAGCGTTGCTGCCAACCCGGCTCTTGTTATCAAAAAAATTGAGTTTACTTCTTACGCTTCTCCGGAAGGTGAAATGCTTCTGAACGACAATCTAGCTACTGAGCGCGCTGAGGCTGGCAAAAAAGCATTTATGGATTTAGCCAAGAAAATGAAGCTGACAAACGCTCCTGAAAGCTTATTTGCTCTTACTCCAAAAGGAGAAGACTGGGAAGGTTTCCGTTCAGCCATGGAAGCTTCGAATATCGAAGATCGTAACATCATTATCAATGTATTGAAAATGACGAGCGATTTGCAGCAGCGTGAGCAGGAAATTAAAAACATCTCTAAGACTTACACAGAAATTCAGAAGGATATATTCCCTAATCTTCGTCGTTGCCGTGTGCTAATCAACTACGATTTGCAGGGTTACAGCGATGAGGAGCTTGTTCAAATTGGTTCTAGCAACCCATCACAATTGAAGTATGAAGAGTTGATGCGCGCCGGTTCTTTGATTGATGACTTGAACAAGAAAGCTGCAATCTATCAGGCTGCAACCGCTCTGACTGATGCTGACTACCGCTCATTCAACAACCTCGGTTGTGTCTTCTACATGCAAAACAAACTTGCAGATGCACAAACCAATTGGAACAAAGCTTACAGCATGAAGAAGTGTGCTGAAACCGCGAATAACATGGGTATTGTTACACGTGTAAATGGTGATCGCAAAGGCGCTATGACTTACTTCAATGAAGCAGGTGCCGGTGCTGAATCCAGCTATAACAAAGGTCTTATCGACATTCAGAACGGTAACTATAGTGGTGCTGTAAACAACATGGCTGCATTCAAAACATTCAACTCTTCATTGGCTAAGCTTCTTAACAAAGACAGCGGTGCAGCGAAGAGCGACATCGATGCAAGCGGCGACAGCTCTGCTAAAGCGGACTACCTGCGCGCAATCATTTGCGCTCGCAGCGGCGACGGAGCGGGTGTTGGAACGAACTTGCGCAACGCAGTTCAGAAAGACGCGTCACTAGGTGAGAAAGCGAAGAGTGATTTAGAATTCCGTAATCACAAAGACCAGACGAACTTCTAACATTTTGATATCTGAAAAGAACCGCCGATTGGCGGTTTTTTTTTTGCTTAAAACTGCAAGGATTCTAGGGGCGCCGACTTTCAACCTTTAACCCTCCCCCCTATCTTCGCCCCATGAGCCTGAACGATGCAAACAATCTTTCCTCCAGCACTCTCCTTGGTGCATTGGGTATTGAGTTTACTCATATAGCCGAGGGGCACGTTGAAGCAACGATGCCCGTCGACCATCGCACACAACAACCCTACGGCCTCTTGCATGGTGGCGCAAGTGCTGCATTGGCAGAAACACTTGGAAGCTACGGGTCACACCTACTCGCTGCAGCAAACGGCGGAATTGCTGTTGGCGTAGAACTCAACATCAATCATGTGAAGTCGAAGCGAAACGGCACAGTCACGGGCATTGCAAAAATTCTTCACCAAGGAAGGACTATCCATATTTGGAACATCGACATCGTGGATGAGGAAAAACAACTCATCGCCTCCAGCAGACTTACTGTCATGGTCAAAGAGAAAAAGGGATGAGCATCGATGAATCTATAGCGGACAATCGGTATTTCGCAACTTGCGTTCTCCCCCGAGAAGAAAACACCAAGCGGCAGGCTATCCATTTTTCATTCGATGGCAGTGCATTTCTATCTACCGATGGTGACATACAGCTCACGATTGTACCATTTCATCCATACATCGGAAACGAAGCACAACTCCCAACCTCTCAGGCCGAGCATGCTGAAGCAATCGTTGAAGCACTGCATTCCATAGAAACGGGTGTCCTGGAAAAAGTAGTGATAAGCTGCATCAAGCATGCAAAGCGCTCTTCCAAATCGCTTGATGCCATTTTCCAAGGGCTCATAGACAATTACACCAATGCGTGTGTCTATGTTATAAATACTCCGCAATACGGCACCTGGATGGGGGCAACGCCGGAATTACTGCTGAGAAAAAAAGGTAACGAATATCACACGGTAAGTCTTGCCGGCACGCAAGCTATTGGAAGTGCCAATCCATTGACTTGGTCTGACAAACTTTGCCGAGAGCAATCGCTGGTTACTGATTTCATTCTTCAAACCATCGATCGCTGCGGAGCATCGCAAGTCAATTGCGTTGGCCCCTATACTGCTCAGGCAGGGCCTCTTGCACATCTCAAAACCGACATTCATTTCTCATCGGAAAATTCTTCAGACAACCTCATCGACCAACTTCAACCAACCCCTGCCGTTTGTGGACTGCCTCGCGAAGCAGCTCGGGCATTCATACTTGCACATACACCCTTCGACAGGCGACTCTATGCGGGAAGGTTGGGCATGCGCTTTTCAACCGGCGATGAAATTCACTTCGTCAATCTGCGCTGCATGCAGGTATTTTCGGATCATTTCGAAATCCATGTCGGAGGCGGCATAGTAGCCGGTTCAACCCCGGAGGACGAGTGGCACGAAACAGAATTAAAAGCGAACGTGCTTCGCAATCTGATTCACTAAAAAGGCCCCGAATTTCTTCGAGGCCTTTTCTTCTATTGATTCATTGAATCTTATCTCACAATGAGTGTAGTTGCATCATGTTGATTGGTAACGATACGATAAGCACCCACCGACCAATTTGAAACATCCAATTGATAATTTCCTGTGGCATTGCGATCACTGTATACGAGTTGACCTGTGCTATTGTATACACGAACTCCTTGTGAACCATTGGCAAGCGAAAGTACCACCAAGCCATTTGCAGGATTCGGATAAACACCCACTGATGATGGGGTTGTTTCATCAACACCAATGAAAGTATATTCTAGCTCATCGCTCAAGGTTGCACATCCGAATTCGTTCGTTGTAACCACGGTATAAAGCCCCGATTGCGTTGGGAAAATTACCTGTGTTGTTTCTGCAGTCATAACTCCATTGAAATACCATTGCCAACTTGTTCCTGCGGGAGCTGCAAGCGCCTGTCCGCCATCTACAATTGTGCCTTCAGGCAATGGCCAAACTTCCACCGTCATCGTATCATACACACTGCAGAACGGGTTGGTGCGGTTGAGCACAAAACTGAACTCTCCTACATCGGTTGCAGGGAAGTTGTAGAGCAATTCACTACTGACCAAATTCCCATCCTCATACCATGCATAGGTTTCTGTGTAGTCCATTTCCGGGAAGATATTCAACATCACCGGTTGTCCCTGGCAAGTCGCATTGACTCCATTGGGATCCGGAATCATGTCACACGAAAAAATAGTGTGTGAATAGGTATTGGTAATGACCGGCTCGTTATCATCGAAATAAATGGCAGCCGTGTTATTAATGACATCTAACGGTTGCAACGAATCGAAGGAGCGTATGCGATAGACCACCCATCCATGAGAATTCGGCTCATCGTGCACGCTATCGGGTAGCATAATGTTGTCAAAAACAAATTGGACCATTCCGTCCGGTGTAACAACCGTACTGTATGAATGCGATGCTGCAATGGGTGTAAACGAATTCAGATTCAGACGAGCAATATCAAGCTGATCTTCAATGCGGACATTAAAAGCTGGTGCATTGCCCGTATTCTGAAAACGGATGCGATACTCCAACTCCTCCCCGGCCTCGATAAAATGCTGCTCCGTCCATCCGGCAGGAGTTGCCTGCTTGTCATTCGGATCGTAGCTGCAGGTAACTGTCGGATTTATATTCCATTCATTGGAATAGAAAACTCCACCATTCACGTCGAGCAGCGTGAGATCAAATGCAAACGGAAAAGATTGACCGGTGGTTGCGGCACCCGGGCCAACAATATGCACTTGATAATAGTAAAGCGAACCCGCCGGCTGATTGTCAATTGTCCATGTAAGAGTTCCGGGAGCCGTTTCTGTTGGTGCTACTACGGTAACACCTGTGCCTGCCCATGGTGCTTCATCATACGCTAATGTCGGATCCAACGTGATCGTGAAGGTTCCACTCAGCGGAAGATTACCATTGTTGTAGAGATAAATTCCCGGAGTGAACCCGACTGCGCAGTGAATCGTTGTGTTTTCCCAAGTGCTTATACCACTTATTTGTGCCATGGCCTCCGATGCAGGCACCAAGGGCAACTTGAGACCATTACATGTCGGCAAGGTTACCTGAAAAGGACCTGCAGCATTCAGTATCCAGAAACCGTTTGGATCTTCAAAAGACACTGTGTAAGTG
>Ga0315899_10002078_pt1 | contig 22398 bp, 20 predicted proteins | sample LakEriMetagenome_2_FD_203518 | JGI IMG/M metagenome (GOLD analysis project Ga0315899, IMG submission 203518) | Freshwater fungal communities from buoy surface, Lake Erie, Ohio, United States - Buoy 4 MA112 | ecosystem: Environmental > Aquatic > Freshwater > Lake | place: USA: Lake Erie, Ohio... | reverse complement strand
TGAGCCGTTCGGTCGCCAGCCGCAGCGCGGCAGCGAAGCCGGCGACCAGCACCACCGGTTCCGTACCGCCCCGCAGGCCCCCTTCCTGGCCGCCGCCGCCGATCAGGGGTTCCAGCGCGATGTCCGGAGCTGTCAGCAGCAGCCCCACTCCCCGCGGCCCCTGGAGCTTGTGGGCCGTGCCGCTCAGCATCGCCAGCGGCAGAGCATCGAAATCAACAGGGTGATGGCCCAGCACCTGCACCGCATCGACGTGCAGGGGTACACCGGCGCGGCGGCAGAGGCTGCCGATCGCCTCGACGGGTTGGACGGCCCCCACTTCGTTCTGTCCCCAGATCAGCGACACCAGTCGGGTGGGAGGCCGCAGCAGGTGGGCCAGGGCGGAGAGATCCACCAGACCCTCGCGATCGACCGGCACCAGGGCCAGCTGCCAACCCTGGCGCCGCAGCTGGTTGGCGGCCGCCAGGCTGGCGGGATGCTCCACGCTGGACATCACCAGCCGCCGCGGTTCGGTTGTCCCTGGCAGAGCCGCGGCGTAACCGCGCAGCGCCAGGTGGATCGCCTCGCTGCCGCCGGAGGTGAACACCAGCCGGCCACGCCGGCAGCCCAGGAGCTCGGCGATCGTCTGACGTGAGCGCTCCAGGCACTCCGCCGCCACCAGACCGGGCCCATGCAGGCTCGATGGGTTGGCCCAGGCCGACGTCTCGGCCTCCCGCATCACCGCCAGCACCTCGGGATGGGGAGGACTGGTGGCGCAGGCATCGAGGTAGAGCGCCCTGCCCACCGGTCAGGGGCCCGGGTCGCGCACGAGGCGGGCCCGGCTGCGGGATTCGAGCGAATGGGTGGCCAGAGCCACCAGGTCGTCGAGGGAGCGGGTGTTGATCAGCTCCTGGGCCCGGGCCCGGGCCGCGGCACTGGGGCAGTCATCGGGGCGCTGGCAGCCGTTGACGCAGGCCACGGCACAGTCCACGGCGGAGGCTTGGGGGTTGGCCTCAGCCGCCGGCCCGGCCGCGGCCGAGGGGTTCGGCGCCGATGGCTGCTGTCCCCCGGGCCCGCGGGGCGAAGGGGAGTTCTGCCAGAACTCGGGAGTGAGCACGCCATCGAAGACCGCCTGGGCCGGACCGGTCATGAACACATGGTTGGAGGCGGCGTCCCAGGCGATCTCGAGCGAGCCGCCGGGCAGATCGAGCCGGGCCCGCTCCTCGGCGATGCCGAGGCGATGGCACACCACCAGGGTGGCGCAGGCCCCGGTGCCACAGGCCAGCGTGGGACCCGCCCCACGCTCCCATACCCGCATCACCAGGTGGGAGGGGCTGAGCGCCTGCACAAAATGAACGTTCACCCGGGCGGGAAAGGCCGGATGCACCTCCAGGGCCGGGCCGAGGCTCTCCAGATCCACGGCCTCCACGTCAGGCACCGGAATCACCACGTGGGGGTTGCCCATGCCCGCCGCCGCCACCGCGAAGCAGGCACCCGCCACCTCAAGGCTGCCCTGCGGCAGTCCGGCCTCGCCGACCGGCAGGGTGGTGGGCACCGCCTCCGGGGCCAGAAGGGGTTCTCCCATATCGACCCGGATCGTGCCGTCGGGCTGAAGTTCCGGCACCACCCGTCCGGCCAGGGTCTCCACCTGCCAGGTGCGGCCGGTGCCATCCCCCTCGCTGTCGGCCAGGAACCGGGCCAGACAGCGGATGCCGTTGCCGCACATCTCCGGCTCGCTGCCATCGGCGTTGTAGATGCGCATCCGCAACTCCCCTCCCTCGCGAGGAGGCAGGGCCAGGATCAGCCCATCACCGCCGACGCCGAAACGCCGATCACAGAGCCGCTGCACCAGCGTGGGGGTGAAGATGGATGCGTCCTCCGAGCTGGCGGCGTGCCGACAATCGAACAACAAGAAATCGTTCCCCAGGCCGTGGTATTTGCTGAAAGGGAGCACGGGGACGTCAGGGACGGGCAGCCGCTGATTCTATTTCCGTTCGTCACCGACTGAGATGGAGAGTTTCTTCGAGCGGAAGGGTGCCACGCTGGACACCTCACAGCCCGGCATCCGTCACATCCAGGGACTGATCCGCAACCGCACCACGGTGATCGTGGTGATGAGCGGCGGCCATGAGATCGAGGGCCTGATCCAGTGGCAGGACCCCTCCTACCTGGCGATCAGTCGGGAGGGACAGCCGATCACCCTGGTCAATCGACAGGCGGTCATGGTCCTGCGCCCGCTCGGCTGAGGGCGGCGTCGGTGTGTGGCACCATCCAGATCACCGCAGCCGCGCCTGACGTGAGCGAAGCCAGCCGCTACCAACCCCAGGCGATCGAGGCACGCTGGCAGCAGGCCTGGGAGACGGCGGGGCTGCACAGCACCCCTGCCCCCGGGGAAGGTGAAACCTTCTATGCCCTCTCGATGTTTCCCTACCCATCGGGAAACCTGCACATGGGCCACGTGCGCAACTACGTGATCACCGACGTGGTCGCTCGCGTGCAGCGAATGCGCGGCCGCAGGGTGCTGCACCCGATGGGTTGGGACGCCTTCGGGCTGCCCGCCGAGAACGCCGCGATCGAACGAGGTGTCGATCCCAAGGACTGGACCGACCGCAACATCGCCACGATGCGGGCCCAGCTGCGCCAACTGGGCCTCTCGATCGACTGGGACCGGGAACAAACCACCTGCCACAGCTCCTACTACCGCTGGACCCAGTGGCTGTTCCTGCAGTTTCTGGAAGCCGGTCTGGCCTACCAGAGCGACGCCACCGTGAACTGGGATCCGGTGGACCGGACGGTGCTGGCCAACGAGCAGGTGGACAGCGAAGGCCGCTCCTGGCGCTCCGGAGCTCTGGTGGAGAAACGCCAGCTGCGCCAGTGGTTCCTGCGGATCACGGCCTATGCGGACGCCCTGCTCGACGACCTGCCGGCCCTGGACGGCTGGCCGGAGCGGGTGCGCACGATGCAGGCCAACTGGATCGGCCGCAGCAGCGGGGCCGAGCTGATCTTCGCGGTGGTGGATGCGGACGGCCAGGCAACGGACACCCGCATCGAGGTGTTCACCACCCGCGCCGACACGGTGTTCGGGGCGACCTACGTGGTGCTCGCACCGGAGCATCCTCTGGTGCCGACCCTCACCACAGCGCAGCAACGGCTCGCGGTGGAGGCGTTCCGGGATCTGGTGAGCCGCCAGAGCGAGCAGGAGCGGCTGGCGGACGACCTGCCCAAGCGGGGCGTGCCCCTCGGGATCCGGGTGCGCAACCCCGCCAGCGGCGAGCTGATCCCGGTCTGGATCGCCGACTACGTGCTGGCGGACTACGGCACCGGTGCGGTGATGGGGGTGCCCGCCCATGATCAGCGCGATTTCCTCTTCGCCCGGCGGCATGAACTGCCGGTGAAGCGGGTGATCATTCCCGAGGGCAGCGATGAGCACGCCTATGAGGGTGATGCCTGGACGGAGCCGGGCGTGCTGATCCACTCGGGGAGTTTCAGCGGCATGGCCAGCAGCGAGGCCAGAGCCGCCATCACCAGGACAGCCGGCGAACAGGGCTGGGGGCGCGCCCGGGTGCGCTATCGCCTGCGCGACTGGCTGATTTCACGCCAGCGCTACTGGGGCTGTCCGATCCCGGTGATCCATTGTTCCCACTGCGGAGCTGTGCCCGTGCCGGCGCAGGATCTGCCCGTGGAGCTGCCCCGCGACCTGCCCCTGAGCGGCCGTGGTGGCTCGCCGCTGGCCCAGCACGAGAGCTGGCTGAACGTGCCCTGCCCCAGCTGCGGCAGCCCGTCGCGGCGTGAAACCGACACCATGGACACGTTCATGTGTTCCAGCTGGTATTTCCTGCGCTACAGCGATCCCCATAATGGCGATCTGCCGTTCAGCCGCGAGGCCGTCGACCGCTGGCTGCCGGTGGACCAGTATGTGGGTGGGATCGAGCACGCGATCCTGCACCTGCTCTACTCCCGGTTCTTCACGAAGGTGTTGCAGAACCGGGGTCTGCTGGGCTTCAGCGAACCCTTCAGGCGCCTGCTCACCCAGGGCATGGTCCAGGGCCTCACCTACAGAAATCCCCAGAACGGCAGATACATCGCCCCTGCGGATGTGGCCGACCCCAGCGATCCCCGTGACCCGTTGAGCGGTGAGGCGCTGGAGTGTTACTTCGAAAAGATGTCGAAGTCGAAGGCCAATGGCGTGGAGCCCGCCGTGGTGATCGACCGCTATGGAGCCGACACGGCCCGCATGTTCATCCTGTTCAAGGCCCCTCCCGAAAAGGACCTGGAGTGGGATGACGCCGATGTGGAGGGGCAGTATCGCTTTCTGCAGCGCATCTGGCGGCTCGCCGAGCGGGCGGCAAGCCGCGGCATCCAGCTGGGGAAACGGGCGGCCCTGCCGGACAACGCAACCCTCAGCGCTGCCGAGCGGGAGCTGCGCCGGGCCGTGCATACGGCCATCGGTGCGGTCAGCGACGACCTCGACCGCGAGCTCCAGTTCAACACGGCGGTTTCAGAGCTGATGAAACTCAGCAACGCGATCACGGAACGACTGGAGCACTGCGGGGATGCGGTGGCCGAGGAGGCCGTGGGCACCCTGCTGGTGCTGCTGGCGCCGTTCGCTCCGCACCTTGCCGAAGAGCTGTGGCTGAAGCTGGGCGGACGCGCCGCGCAAGCTCCCCTGGCCGAAGCCAGCATCCATCGTCAGCCCTGGCCAAGCGTGGATGCCACAGCGCTTGTGCGCGACACGATCCCGCTGGTGATCCAGGTGAAGGGCAAGGTGCGCGGCAAGCTGGAGGTGCCGGCCGACGCCGACAGGGCGACCCTGGAGCGCCTGGCCCTCGAGAGTGAGATCGTCGACCGATGGCTGGATGGCAAACTCCCGAGCCGGGTGATCGTGGTGCCTGGCAAGCTTGTGAATCTGGTTCCCTGAATCACGGTGCTGGGCAGCTGGCAATTCTGGGCCGGCCTGGCGGCGGTGTTCGCCTCCGCCACCGCAGTGCTGGCGAAGCTGGGGGTGAGCGGCATCGATGCCAATCTGGCCACCTTCCTGCGCACGGGAGTGGTGCTGGTGGCCCTGGGGTTGTTGCTCCTGTTCAGCGGCCAGCTGCACTGGGGCGACCTGCACAAGCTCCCCCGAGCCAGCCTCGGGGCCCTGGGGCTCTCGGGCCTGGCCACCGGGGCCTCCTGGCTGTGTTATTTCCGGGCCCTGGAACTCGGTCCGGTGAGTCGGGTGGCTCCGATCGACAAGCTCAGCGTTGTTCTGGTGGCCGCCCTGGGGGCACTGCTATTGGGGGAGGAAGTGCCCGTTCGGGCCTGGATCGGGGTGGTGCTGATCGCTCTGGGGGGCGCACTTGTGGCCTTCTAGGCCGGTACCACATCCTTGATCGGCGGGTAGGTGGGGCGGGGTTGGAGCGGGGGCGTGGCCGGTGATGGTGATGAGCCGGCGCTGGGGGTGAGCCGCCAGCCAGTGGCCGTGAGACCAGCGGCAAAGATCTTCAGTTCCTCATGGCTGGCGAAGCGACGCCGCTCCCGCAGAAGCAGCGGATTGGCACCATCTCGAGGATTCTGCAGCTGGGCCGCGAGGGAAGCGTTGTCATCGAGGAACATCCACTGGCCTTTGCAGCGGGCCTGGGGATCCAGCAGGCTGAACAGAGTGGAGCGGGCCATGACGCAACGATTGCGGAACGACTTGCGGAAACACCATCAGAACGAAGACGAGAAAAGAAGATCCCCTGGATGCCCAGGGGCGCGACTCGGCACGAGGCTGTGATGGGGGCTGTGCAGGAGGGGAAGTGAGGCGAAGGGAGCTGGAGCGGCCCCGAGGCTGCTGTGGCGCACCTGCAGCGAGTGGATATCCCTTACTCTCGACCCGATCGAACGGTGGTTCTGTATCGGGCCACACCCATGCCGGTGCTCAGAGCTTCCGGAAGCGCAGGCTGGAGGGGGCTCCCCATTCGCCCTCGGCTCTGTAGCCGCGGGCATTGGCACAGAGATGGCGAAGAATCCAGAACAACGGCTCCGGTGATGCCAGGCTGAGCTGGACGCCAAGATCATCGAGACTGCGCCACAGACCATCGGCAAGCGCGGTCTCGAGCTGGGACTGGAGCGCAAGGACTCCAGCCGCGGCCTGCTTGCCCGCTTCCACTCCAGGCTGGTGATAGGCATTGATGTTCACCAGTTCCGCATACAGACCTACGGCCCGTTCGAACAGGGCGATCAGCGCCCCAAGACTGCGGGCATTGAGCTGACGCAGAGTGATCGAAACACTCTGGCGGCCGCTTTCCATCAGCGCGGTACGCGTGCCCTGGAGGAAACCATCCAGAAAGTCTCCGGGAATCTCGCCAGGATCAGCCGGCAAATCGCGAGGATCCTCGAGCACCTCAATGAAGGTCACGAAAAAGTTGTCGATGCCGTCGCGCAGCTGCTGCACGTAGGCATGCTGGTCGGTTGAGCCCTTGTTGCCGTACACCGCGATCCCCTGGTGAACGGGTTCGCCGTCGCGATCCAGGGCTTTGCCCAGGCTTTCCATCACCAGCTGCTGCAGGTAGCGGCTGAAGAGCTCCAGCCGGTCCCGATAGGGAAGCACCACCATGTCGCGCCGGCCCCTGCCCTCGCCGGCGCTGTACCAGGAGGCGGCCAGCAGGGCAGCGGGATTGGCCTCGAGCTCCTGCACCCGGGTGCAGGCGTCCATGGCGGCGGCGCCTTCCAGCAAAGAGCGGATGTCGGCCCCCACCAGCACGCCGGGCAGCAGGCCGACGGCGGAGGTGATGCTGGTGCGGCCCCCGACCCAGTCGAACATGTCGAAGCGGGCGAGCCAGTCCTCCGCGGCGGCGGTCTGATCCAGCCTGCTGCCCGCCATGGTGACGGCAACGGCCTGTCGGGCCCAGATACCTCCGTGGGCCTCGACGGCGCGGCGGGCCTGCAGCATGCCCAGATGGGGCTCAGGGGTGCCGCCCGACTTGCTGACAACGACCACCAGGGTGGTGCGCAGCCGGTCAGCGAGACGGGCGAGGATGCGGCTGATGCCGTCCGGATCGACGTTGTCGAAGAAGTGGAACGGCAGTCCCCTGCCCGGATCCTGCAGGGCAGCCACCACCAGCAGGGGGCCCAGGCCGGAGCCCCCGATGCCGATCCAGAGCACATCGGTGAACCGCTGGCCGGGCCCGGGGGCGATGCCGCCGCTCAGCACCTCCTGGCCGAACGATTCGATCCGGTTGATCTCCCCGGCCACGTGGGCGCCCTCATCGGCATCGGGGGCGAGGGAGGGATCCCGCAGCCAGTAGTGCCCCACCTGCCGCTCTTCATCGGGGTTGGCGATCGCGCCTGCCTCAAGGGCGGCCATCGCCTGGAACGCCTCGGCAAAACGGGGGCGCAACGCCGAAAGTTCCGGGGCGGTGATCGCCATCCGACTCACATCGAGCCAGGCGCCCAGTCCATCGTCGAACCACAGGAGGCGTTGGAAGCGCCGCCATTGCTCAACGGGACTGTGGGGAGCGAGGTCCGGCAGGTCCGCGAAGGCGGCGGCGGCTGCACTGGGCTCGGCCATGGGGTGGAACGATCTGGGCCGAACCTAAACCTTACCGCCGGGCCGGATCCGCCTTACCGCCGGGCCGGATCCGCACGACCCCTGGCGGGAGTCTCCGGAGAAGGGGATTAAGATTTGGTTTGATTCGTCAGATGACTGGGCTTCGTTGAGCGTCCCTTCCGCTACCGAGCCCGCACCTGTGTGGTCCCAGCGTCTGTCACGCCTGCTTCGGCCCCTGGGTATCGGTGCCACGGTTCTGGCCCTCACGACCCTGCCGCTCTCCGTACCGCCTGGCGTTGGCCAGGCTGATGGCCAGCCGCCCGGCAACCTTGGCTGGGTCGACTCTCCTGAGAGCGCCGATCCGCTGCGGTTCAGCCCTGAGGAACTGCGGGAGCTGCAGCGGCGCTTCGGGGTGCACGGCCCCCAGCCCCAGCTCGCCCAGCTCTTCACCGAAGGGATCGACCAGCTGCAGCCCCTCCGGATCCACACCCTCCAGCGGCTGGAGGAGCTTCGCCCGGTGATCCTCCAGGAATCGAGGCGCCGGAACGTCAATCCGGTCTTTGTGACAGCCGTGCTCTTCGATGAGATGCGCCACGCCAAACCCGGGGAGGACATCCCCCTGGCTGCCCACTCGGGTCTGTTCAGTACCCATGGGCCCGGCCAGGTGGCCGTGAGCGAGCTGGTGCATCAGGGCCTGCTGCGCCCGGATCCCAGCGCTGCGGAGCTGGCAGCGGCGCGCGACAGGCTGCTCGAGCCGGCCTTCAACGTGCGCGTGCTCGTCGGCAAATTCGCCCGTCTCAGCCACGAACTCAACCTGCCCAGGGGTCAGCATCTGCAGGCCAGCCGCCATCCCCGCCAGGCCAAGGCCCTCGCCACGCTGGCCTATCTGCACAACGGCAAGCTCGACTACCCCCGCCGGATCCTGCGCTCCATGCAGGATCCGGAGCTGCACGCCCTCCTGTTCAGCGCCCGCAAGACCCTCCTGCCACCCCTGATCTGAGCGCTGCGGGGCGGGCCGGACGGTCAGCAGAGCATTCCGAGGTTCTGGAGGCGCCGCTGCAGGGCGGTCCAGTCGAAGCTGCGCGGGTCGGCCCGCTCCCCGCCCAGATCCACCGCACGGTGGGTGGTGATCTGGCCGGGAGGGATGCGGAAACGGCGCATCCAGTCGGCCAGCAGCACCGCCAGGGCGTCGTACTGGGCCTGCGAATAGCCGCTGTGGGCCGGATCGGCGTCCTCCCCATCCAGCGGGGTCTCGAGGCTGACATGCAGCGCGAAGTTGTTGACGGAGCCCCCCACCTCCGGGTTGGTCACCACCCAGCGGCCATTGAAGGCCGAGTTGCCCGCCCCGAAGGCCCGCTTGGCCGGGTCGAGCAACGTCACCACCTGGCCGTCGAGGCCGATCAGGGCGTGATAGCTCACCTGGTCGGCGTCGTTGGGGTGCGCCGTGGTGAAGGTGTTGATCGCCGAATCGATGCCGTACACGGTTTCATGCAGGATCACCACCTGGGGTGAGGGATCGACCGGGTTGCCGAAGGCGTCGCGGCGGAAGCGCTCGCCGTAGTTGGTGGGATGGATGCGCACCCGGATGGCCTGCCGGGGCAGCGCCGCCAGCAGCGCCCGCAGGCGCCGGGCCTGATCAGGATCCTCGGCTCGGCAGCTGCGCCGCAGAGGCGAGGCCCAGGCTGCACGGGATGGAGGCGGCGGGGCCGCGCGCTGGTCCGGGTCGGCTCCGGAGCCGTCCGTGCCCAGCTCTTGAAGAACATCAAGCCAGGTGGAGTTGGCGCTGAACCGATCGGGGCGGTGATCCCAGCTGCCAGCAAGCCAACCCAGCCCCGCCAGGCTCGCGGCCAGGCTGGCGACCACGGCCACGTGCAGCTTCATGGCCATTGCAGCCGCAACCAGGCGGAGCGCAGCGCCAGGACCTCCTCAGGAGCTGCAGGGTCGGGCTCGAGCCGCCAGCGCAGCACGGCAGGCTCGCCAGGTTCGAGGGCACTGCGGCGCAGGCGACCGTCACGAGCCCAGATCAGCTCGCGGGACCGCCCCGGATCGCCTCGCCGCAGAGCCTGATCAGCGTCCTCCGGGCTCTGCAGGCGCCAGCCGCCCAGGGCCACCAGCTCGTCGCCGGCTGTCAGCCCCGCCAGCTGGGCCGGCGAATCACGCTCCACCCGGCGGATACCCAGCAGGCCGGCCTGGTTCTCGAGCTGCCAGCCCACCCAGGGGAAGGCCGAGGATTCCGGGCACAGCCGCAGTCCCACGGTGGCGAGGCACTCCGCCAGGGGGGGGTCTTCCGTGCTGCCGAGCCAGTGGGGCAGGAGCTGGGCAAGCTCGGGGGCCTCGCCCTGGAAAGCGGCCAGCAGATCGGCCTCCGAATAGCCCCTGCCCACGGGCCCGTGCTGGCGCCAGAGCCGTTGCAGCACCAGCGCCAGGGCACTGCCGCGACGGCGCAGCCGCAGGTCGAGCACCAGCGCCAGCACGGCACCCTTGAGGTAGTAGCTGATCTGGCTGTTGGCGCTGTGGCCATCGGCCAGGTAGAGCTTCACCCAGGCTTCCTCGCTGCTGGCCCGCAGACTCTGTACCCGCCGGCCCGGACTCAGCAGGTAGCGGCTCAGGTCGGCGCCCAGATCCTCCAGCACCTCCGCCTCGCTGGTGATGCCGGCGGCATGGGGCAGCAGCTGGTCGAGATAGCTGGTGACCCCCTCGGCGAACCACAGGGTGGGAACCACCACCGCATCGGCATAGGTGTAGGGCGTGAGCTCAGCCGGTCGCAGGCGACGCACATTCCACTGGTGCAGATACTCGTGGGCGATGAGCTGCAGCAGCCTGCGGCGCCCGTCCGGCCTGGCCAGCTCCTGGCGCCCGTAGTGCAGGACCGCGCTGCAATCGTGTTCCAGCCCGCCGTAGCCCTTCTCCGTGCGGTGCAGCACGAAGAGGTAGTGGTGGGCGGGCGGCCGCTCCATGCCCATCAGGCGGCAGCAGGCCAGGCAGACACGCTCCACATCCGCGAGCCAGGCGGGATCCTCCCGGGGAAGATCGCCTCCCCACTCCACCCAACGGTGAGGCACCCCCGCCACAGCGAAGGCGTGGCTGGGGTGCGGACCGGCCTCCACGGGCGTGTCGACCAGTTCGTCGAAATCCCTGGCCAGCCAGCGACCATCGGGCTGCCGAGGCAGGGGCACGAAGGGATGCCAACCCTGCGGCAGCTCCAGACTGAGCCAATGGCGACTCCAGCGCGCCCCGTCGATGGCCAGGACCACGGCGGCCAGGGCGAGAAAGCCGTGGTCGACGCTGAGGTGGCAGGTGCGCACGCTCAGCTCGGGCGCCAGCACCCGGTAGCGAAACTCCACCGGCTCCAGGCTGGGCAGATCGGCTTCCCAGACCGCCACCCCGACGCGGCGCAGGCTCAGCGAGCGGTCGCCCTGAAGCAGTTCGAGCCCCTCCAGCCGGCGAACGTAGTTGCGGATCAGATAGGAGCCTGGGGTCCACTGGGGCAGGCTGAAGCGCAGCAGGCTGCGCTCGGGCCGGTGGTGGAGCCGCACCTGCACCAGCTGGCGCTGGGGCTCGGTGAGGCAGACGGCAAGGTGCGGCACTGGACCCCGACCTCAGACGGCCAGGGGCGGATCCAGTCGGAATACGGCTCCAGGGAACGCGCTGCCAGCGGCACGCAGGGCCTGCTGGGCGGCGTAGTGGCGGGTGATGCCACCGAGAAGCCTCTGCAGGGAACGGTGCCGGCTGAGCCGCTGAAGATCGCCGACGAGGGCAAGACTGCCATCGGCCTGACGGGCCCAGCCGAGGCTGGCTCCCTCCGGCAGCCGCACCTGCACGACCACGGGCTGGTCCTGACCAGCGAAGCCCGTCAGGTGCCCTCCCCGGACCGGACGATGACCCAGGGCCTCCAGGCTGCTGGCCAACAGGTCGGCGTCATGCAGCACCGTTGGCAGGATGGAAAGGTGGGACATGGCCCTATGGCCGCTTTGAATGACCTTAGCGATCGAGGTCTGGCATTCCAGTGGCCGATCGCACAGACAGGCCTGGGGCTTGATGGTCATGCAGGACGACTGCGTCTGGGGGTGATGGCCTCCGGCAGTGGCACGAATTTCGAAACGCTGGTGGCCCGCTGCCGCGATGGCACCCTGCCGGCGGAGGTGACGCTGCTGATCGTGAACCAGCCAGGCTGCGGCGCCGCGAATCGGGCCCGGCGCCTGGGCATCCCCTGCCGGCTCCTGGAGCATGGCCACTACCCCAGCCGCGAGGCCCTCGACCGCGACCTCTGCGACAACTTCCGAGCGGCTGCTGTGGATCTGGTGGTGATGGCCGGCTGGATGCGCATCGTCACCTCCACCCTGATCGACGCCTTTCCGGAGCGTCTGGTGAACATCCATCCCTCGCTGCTGCCCAGTTTTCGCGGCATCGACGCGGTGGGACAGGCTCTCGCCGCCGGCGTCACCATCACCGGCTGCACCAGCCATCTCGTGAGCGAGGAGCTGGATGCCGGGCGCATCCTGGTGCAGGCTGCGGTGCCGGTGCTCGCCGGCGACGATCGCACCAGCCTCTCGGCCCGGATCCGCGTGCAGGAGCATCGGATCCTTCCGGTAGGGGTGGCTCTGGCCGCCCAGCGGCTCGGCCTGCTGGCGGCTCAGGGGTAAAAGGGAAGCAGCGGCAGGCCTGCCGTGGCCTCCAGGCCCGCGAGCAGGTTGAGGCACTGCACCCCCTGGCCGGCCTGGCCCTTCACCAGGTTGTCGATGGCAGCCATCAGGATCAGCTGGCCGGTGCGCGGATCCACCTGAACGGCGATCAGGGCGCGATTGGTCTGACGCACCCACTTGGTGGAGGGGTAGGTGCCCACGGGCAGCACCTCCACGCAGGGGGCCTGGCGGTAGGCGGCGCGCACCAGGGTGGTGCAGTCATCCGCCGTCAGGCCTGGATCCCGCAGACGGCAGTACACGGTGGCCAGCAGGCCCCGCACCATCGGCATCAGGTGGGGCGTGAACTGCAGCTGGATCGGCTGGCCCGCCGCCGCCGCGGCGATCTGCTCGATCTCGCTGGTGTGACGATGGCCCACCACCCCGTAGGGAGCCACCGCCTCGCCCGCCTCGGCCAGCAGCAGATGTTCCTTCGCTGCCCGGCCCCCGCCGGAGGTGCCGGTCTTGGCATCGATCACGATGCCATCCGGTTCGATCAGCCCCTGCTGCAGAAAGGGCAGCAGCGCCAGCAGGCTGGCGGTGGGGAAGCAGCCGGGAGCGGCCACGAGCCTGGCCGAGCGGATGCGCTCCTCCTCCCACTCCACGAGGCCATACACGGCCTCCCGGCAGAGATCGGCGTCATCGCGGCGGAGCAGCCGGGCCTCGGTCGCATACACCTCCTGCCACTGGCCGAGCGAGCGGTAGCGGTAGTCGGCCGACAGGTCGACCACCTTCAGCCCGCGCTGCAGCAGAGCGGGAACCCGTTGAGCCGCCAGCCCATTGGGAAGGCTCAGCACCACCAGATCGGCGGCGGCGGCGATCGCGTCGGGATCGGGCTCCTGCACCTGCGGGTCGTGGGCCAGGGGCAGGAAGGGGGTGATCTCGTTCCAGCGGCGACCGCTGCTGCGCTCACCCCCCAGGAAGGTCACCCCGAGGGCGGGATGGCCCTGCAGGAGTCGGAGGGTCTGGAGCCCCCCGTAACCGCTCGCACCGATCACCGCGACCCGTCTGCCTGGCTGGGGGGAGCTGGCCATGGGGGCGAATCGGATGCCGGAACAATCCGGGCTTTATAAAGGATCCTTGCCATCTGGCCATGGGCCGGGACCGCCAGCCTTGACCCTCTCCCGCCAGCGCCAACCCGGCGCCGACAGTGCAGCGCCGGCCGAGGCCCAGGAAGCTGTGCGGTTCGATGCCATCGCCGATGCCCTCGCCGCCATCCGCAACGGCGAGATGGTGGTGGTGGTGGATGACGAGAACCGCGAGAACGAGGGCGACCTGATCTGTGCCGCCCAGTTCGCCACCCCCCAGCAGATCAATTTCATGGCCACGGAGGCCAGGGGGCTGATCTGTCTGGCGCTGGAGGGCGCCCGCCTCGATGCCCTCGACCTGCCCCTGATGGTGGATCGCAACACCGACGACAACCAGACGGCCTTCACCGTGAGCGTGGATGCCGGTCCGGAGAATGGGGTCGGCACCGGCATCTCGGCGGAGGATCGGGCCCGCACGATCCAGGTGGCCATCCACCCGGACAGCCGCCCTGCGGACCTGCGTCGGCCCGGCCACATCTTTCCCCTGCGCGCCCGGGAGGGGGGGGTGCTCAAGCGGGCCGGACACACGGAGGCCGGTGTCGACCTGGCCCGGCTGGCGGGGCTCTACCCGGCGGGTGTGATCTGCGAAATCCAGAACCCCGACGGCTCGATGGCCCGTCTGCCCCAGCTCGTTGTCTACGCGCGCCGGCATGGACTGCGGCTGATCTCGATCGCCGATCTGATCCGCTATCGCCTCGACACCGAGCGCTTCGTGCGGCGCCAGGCGGAGGCGGCACTGCCCAGTGCCTTCGGCGAGTTCCGCGCGGTGGGCTATCGCAATGAACTCGACGGCAGCGAGCACGTGGCCATCGTCAAGGGTCGCCCCGAGCGGGCGGCCGGGCCCGTTCTGGTGCGCGTGCACAGCGAGTGTCTCACCGGCGATGCCTTCGGCTCGCTGCGCTGTGACTGCCGGCCCCAGTTGGAGGCGGCCCTGCGGATGATCGAGCAGGCCGGCGAGGGGGTGGTGGTCTACCTGCGCCAGGAGGGGCGGGGCATCGGCCTGATCAACAAGCTGCGGGCCTATTCACTCCAGGACACCGGCCTCGACACCGTGGAGGCCAACGAGCGGCTCGGCTTCCCCGCCGACCTGCGCAACTACGGGGTTGGGGCCCAGATCCTCAGCGACCTGGGGGTGCACCGCCTGCGGCTGATCACCAACAACCCCCGCAAGATCGCCGGCCTCGGGGGCTATGGCCTGCGCGTCGAAGATCGGGTGCCTCTGGTGATGGATGCGGGGGAGTTCAACGCCGCCTATCTGCAGACCAAGCGCACCAAGCTGGGCCATCTGATGGAGAGCGGGCCCAGTTGTGCGATCCGCTCCCTGGCCGTGGTGGGCTGGCAGGGGGATCCGCACACAGCCCATCCCGAGGAGAGGGTGCGGGAGCTCCAGGGCTGGGCCGCAGCCCGCGGGCTGCTGCTCTCCCGGGAGGACGACCCGCGTCTACGCGCCCTGCTCAACCAGCCTCCCCTGCTGGTGCGGATCATCGGCGGCAGCACGCCGACCCTGGAGCTGGAGCCCCTGCAGGCCCTGCTCCGGCAGATCGGGCGCTGGCCTGGAACCCGCAGCCTCGGCCTGCTGCTGGCCCCAGACGGGCGGCGTGGATCCCATCCCCCGGCGGATCTCACGGCCGAACGGCGACCCCTGGCGGAGCTGGCCGCCGGGGGCACGCCGGAAAGACTGCGGCTGGAGGGCGAATCTCTGGTGTTCTGGGGCTGAGGGAGGGCAGCTCCCACCCGGCCATCGGGGGCCGCACCGGCGCCCCGGCGGCCGGGGGTTGCGCCCCGACCTCGCCGCCTCTGCCCCTAGGGATTGATCGTGACCTTGAGGATGCGGCTGCCGTTCTTCAGGGACAGCACCACGTCCATATTGCCGGTGTGCCCGAACACCGTGTGCACCCCATCGAGATGGGGCTGGGGCCCATGGCAGAGGAAGAACTGGGAGCCGCCGGTGTTGGGTCCGGCGTGGGCCATCGACAGGCTGCCGGCCTGGTGCTTGCGGCTGTTGATCTCGCAGGGGATGGTGTAACCGGGGCCGCCGGTACCGGGCATGCCGCGGGCTCCGGCGCGGGTGTTGGGGCAGCCGCCCTGGGCCATGAAGCCGTCGATCACGCGGTGGAAGGCCAGTCCGTCGTAGTAGCCGGACTCAGCGAGCTTCACGAAGTTGGCCACGGTGCCGGGAGCGTCGGCGTCGAACAGCTCCAGCTCAATGGTGCCGGCGTCGGTCTCCATCAGGGCTCGGGTCACGAAAGGGGACTGGCGAATGCCGCACTGTATGGGGAGAGCTCCCCGGGAGAATGGACGCTTCCCTGGTATTCCGGCCGATGAGCAACCCCGATTCCCCCAGCCCCGGCAGCGGCGTCGATCTGGGCGGCGCCCGCCTGGGAATCCTGGGCGGCAGTGGTCTGTACGCCATGGAGGGTCTGGGGGAGCTGCGCGAGCTGCCGATGGAGACGCCCTACGGCTCCCCCTCCGACAGCCTGCGCATCGGCCGGATCGGCGCCATGGACGTGGTGTTCCTCGCCCGCCACGGCCGACACCATTCGCTCACGCCCACGGAGGTGCCCTATCGGGCCAATCTCTGGGCCCTGCGCTCCCTGAACGTGCGCTGGATCCTCTCGGTGTCAGCGGTGGGCTCGCTGCAGCAGCACCTCGCCCCGCTCGACATGCTCGTGCCGGACCAGTTCATCGATCGCACCCACCAACGGCCCCTCACCTTCTTCGGGGATGGGGTGGTCGCACACATCACCATGGCCGACCCCTTCTGTCCCGTCCTCAGCCGGATCCTCGCGGACGTGGGCGAGAGCCTGATGCCGGTGGGGCGCCATCTCCACAGGGGCGGCACCTACCTCTGCATGGAGGGGCCGGCCTTCTCCACCCGGGCCGAATCGGAGCTCTACCGCAGCTGGGGATGCAGCGTGATCGGCATGACCAACCACAGCGAGGCCCGCCTGGCCCGGGAGGCTGAGATCGCCTACAGCACCCTGGCGATGGTGACCGATTACGACTGCTGGCACCAGGAGCACGCCGCCGTGACGGTGGAGATGGTGATCGACAACCTGCAGGCCAACGCGGCCCTCGCCCAGACGATCGTCAAGGCGGCCGCCGAGCGCATCGCCGCGATCCGGCCGGCGAGCGCTTCCCATCACGCCCTGCGCAACGCCCTGATGACCCCGGCAGAGCATGTGCCGGAGACGACCCGGCGCCGCGTGGATCTGTTCACCGCTCCCTACTGGGGAGCGGCGGGCGGCTGAAGGCTGGCCCCAAGGGCGGCCAGCACCGACCGCAGCCCTGGCCCGTGGTCGGCCAGGGCTGCGCGGGCCTCGGCAGCGCCCAGACCCGTGGCCGCCATCACCAGGGCCAGCTTCACGGAGCCGCCGCTCGCAGCCAGCAGCTCGCGGCCACGGCTCCGTTCCACGCAAGCCAGATCCCGCAGGATGCGCAGGGCCCGGTCCTCCAGCTTGGCGTTGGTGACGGCCACATCCACCATGCGGTTGCCGTGCACCTTGCCGAGCCGCACCATCACGCCGGTGCTGAGGATGTTGAGCGCCATCTTGGTGGCTGTGCCGGCCTTGAGGCGGGTGGAGCCCGTGAGCAGTTCAGGGCCGGTGAGCAGCCGGATGTCGATGTCGCAGGGCAAGGCGACCTGGTCGCGGGGCACGCAGGCCAGGGCGATCGCCAGGGCGCCGATGCGACGGGCGTGCTCCAGGGCAGCGCGCACGTATGGGGTGGTGCCTCCGGCGGCGATGCCCACGAGGCAGTCCCCGGCGGCGAACCGGCGCTGCTCCAGGTCCTGGCGGCCCGCCTCGCCGCTGTCTTCCAATCCCTCGGAGCTGCGCAGCAGTGCCGCCGGCCCGCCGGCCAGCACCCCCTGCACAAGGGAGGGATCGGTGCAGAAGGTGGGCGGGCACTCGGCCGCATCGAGCACGCCGAGGCGGCCTGAGGTGCCGGCCCCCAGGTAGAAGAGGCGCCCGCCCCGGGCCAGCCGGGCGGCGATCGCGCCCACCGCGGCCGCCAGGGCGGGGGCTGCGGCAGCCACGGCCTGCTGGGGCTGGCGGTCGTTCTCCACGAACAGCGCAACCAGGTCGGCTGTGGAAAGCAGATCCAGCTCAGCGCTGGCGGGATTGGCCTGTTCGGTGAGCAGATGGCCCCTGTCGGGGTGGGAAAGGGACGTCACAGAAGCCCCTCCAGCTGGCGGCGGAAGGCCTCCAGTTCAGGGTCAGCGGAGCTGATCGACTCCGGACCGGAGCCGGCCGCCGCGGCGGGGGCCTGGACGTCCTCGTCCTGCTCCTGCCAGTTGCTCACATCCATGTTGTGCTCGGGCGGTGCCAGCAGCAGGCGCTCTTCCGCCGTCTGGGGCAGGAAGCCGCCCGGCACGAAGCGGGCCTCATACCCCGCCTCCCGGCAGAACGCCTCCATCTCCTCACGGTCGAGGGCCTCGACCGTGGGAGTGGGAAAGTCCTGGGCCTCCAGCAGGCCCGCATAGCGCTGGGCGTCATCCGGCTCCTCGAACAGCAGCACCACGGTGCGGCCGTTGAGCTCGAGCGAATGGATTCCTTCCTGATCGCTGCCCGCGTCGAAGAGAAGCACGTGCACCGGCATCGGATCTGGCTGGGGGCGGGGGCCCTCAGTGTGTCACTGCCGGTGGGCCAGTTCACGCAGGCGGCGGTAGAGCGCCAGCTCCCCATCGCCGGGGTTCGCAGGCACGACCACGCGGATCTCCACGAGCTGATCGCCGCAGCGCTCACCCAAGCGCAGGCCCCTGCCCCGCAGCCGCAGCAGCCGCCCGCTGGAGCTGCCCGGGGGCACCTGCAGCGTCACGGGCCCCTCCAGGGTGGGTACGGTCACGCTGCAGCCGAGCACGGCATCGGGCGGATCCAGTTCCAGCAGATAGCTGACCCGCAGACCATCAACGCGCAGGCCCTCAGCGGTGCGCACCTGAAGCTGGAGGAAATGGTCGGCACCGCCAGGAGCCACACCGGCCAGCCGCAGCCGCCAGCCATCGCCGGCCAGGGGCGGGGTCCACACCTCCACACAGGTGCCGTCGCGCAGCACCAGCTCCAGCCGCTCTCCGGTGAGAGCCTGCTCGGGCGAGAGCTCCACCAGGGTTTCCAGGTCGTCGGCGGCGGTGACCGGCGGCGGCGGCGGCGGTGCATGGGTCACCTCCGCAGGCGGCCCGGGGTGCGATTCGCGCGGGGGAGGAGGCGCGCTGAAACCGCCGGTGTTCTGGGAACGCCGCCGCGTCGGGCCGCCATCGAGGGCCTCGAGGTAGTCGAAGAAGTCGGGGAACCCGCTGGCGAAAGGGTCGGCGGGCGCGGCCTCCGCAGCCGTCTCGCCCGTCTCCCAGGCAGCCCGACGCCTCGGATCGGAGAGCACGGCGTAGGCCTCGTTGACCAGCTTGAAGCGCTCCTCGGCCACGGGATCGCTGCCGTTGAGGTCGGGGTGCCAGCGGCGGGCCTGGGCTCGGAACGCCCGCTTGAGGGTCTGGGGATCGGCACCGGGCTCCAGGCCGAGCACCGCCCAGTAGTCCGGGTCCGTGGCAGGTGTCACCGTGCTCAGACGTCTCCCCAGGGATCCTGGTCATCCCACGCCGGCGCCGGCGTGGAGCGACCCGGCGAGGCCGGTCGCCGGGATTCGGAACCATCGCGAAACGCACGGCCGCGGTCGTCCGGAGGACGGCCGAATCCCGGATCCGTCGCCATCGCGTCCTCGGCTTCGGGGAGCCAGGCACCCCGATCGGAGCGTGGGTCGCGGTTGCGGCTCCAGGGCTGGCTGCGCTCCTCCCCACCGGGGCGGCGCTGGTCGGGGGGAGACCAACGGTCCCGGTCGGTGAAGCCGCGATCGGCCACACCGATGCCGCGCCGGGGTGGTGGGGCGGCCCAGGGATCGCTGCCCGGCCGGTTCCAGTCGTCCCAGTCGTCGTCGGCGAACAGTTCGTCCTTGAGGGAGCCGAGGGTGTTCTTGAGGCCCTGCAGGGGATTGCTCTCGCCCTTGCGCTCACTGAGGATGCGGCGGTTGAGGCCGAACAGGGCCTCCTGCAGCTGGCTGACGGCCAGGTCGATCTCACCGGGGTCGCTCTCGCCCCGTTGCTCGAGCGTGAGCAGATCCTGCACGTCGCGAAGCGCCATCTCCACCGACCGCTGCTGCCGTTCGGCGCCATAGGGCCCGAGTTCCAGCGCCGCATCCCGCAGCCGGCGCTCCGCCTGGGCCGCCAGCGTCTGGGCCCTGTTGCGACGGTCGACCGCCTGGCGGCGGCGACGGTCTTCGGCAGCCTTCTGCTCAGCTTCTTCGATCAGGCGGGCGATCTCCTGTTCGCTGAGGTTCGAACCGCCCTGGATGCTCACGCTCTGCTGGCGTCCGGTGGTGCGGTCGGTGGCCGCCACCTGCAGCAGGCCGTTGGCATCGATGTCGAAGGACACCTGCACCTGGGGAACGCCGCGGGGGGCGGGCGGGATCCCGGCGAGCCGGAAGCGACCCAGGCTCTTGTTGCCTTCGGCCATCTGGCGCTCCCCCTGGAGAACGTGGATCTCCACGGAGCTCTGGTTGGCCTCCGAGGTGCTGAACACGTCGCTGCGGCGCACCGGAATCGGGGTGTTGCGCGGGATCAGCACCTTCATCACGCCGCCCATGGTCTCCAGCCCCAGCGAGAGGGGGGTGACGTCGTTGAGCATCAGATCGCGCAGCTCGCCCGTGAGGATGCCGGCCTGAACGGCGGCGCCGATCGCCACCACCTCATCGGGGTTCACCGACTGGCAGGGCTCAAGCGGAATGAGCGTGCGCACCATCTGCTGCACCATCGGCATGCGGCTGGCGCCGCCCACCAGCACCACGTCGTCGATGTCCTCGGCGGCCAGCCCGGAATCGCGCAAAGCCCGTTGCACCGGCCGCAGCAGCCGGTCGAGCAGGTCGGGGCAGAGGGATTCGAACACCCCCCGTTCCAGCGTGGTCTCGATGTGCAGCGGCCCTTCGGCGCCGGTGGCGATGAAGGGCAGGGAGATCGGCGTGCTCTGCACGCCGCTGAGCTCGATCTTGGCCTTCTCCGCCGCCTCGGTGAGGCGCTGCAGCGCCTGGCGGTCGCGGCGCAGATCCAGGTTGTTGTCGCCCTGGAACCGGTCGGCGATCCAGTCGACGATGCGCCTGTCCCAGTCGTTGCCGCCCAGCTGGGTGTCGCCGCTGGTGGCCTTCACATCGAAGACCCCCTGGGCGATGCGCAGCACCGACACATCGAAGGTGCCCCCTCCCAGGTCGAACACGAGCACGCGGCGCACGCTGCTGCGGTCGAAGCCGTAGGCGAGCGCTGCGGCGGTGGGTTCGTTGAGAATCCGCTCCACGGCGATGCCGGCCAGCCGGCCGGCATCGCGGGTGGCCTGGCGCTGGGCGTCGTTGAAGTAGGCGGGCACCGTGATCACGGCGGCCTCGACGGCCTCGCCCAGGTAGGTGCCGGCGTCATCGCAGAGCTTGCGCAGGATGCTGGCCACCAGTTCCTCGGGGGCATACTCCCGTTCGGTGCTGGGGCAGACGACGCGCACATTGCCCTGGTCGTTGGCCCGCACCGTGTAGGGCACGGCAAGGCTGCCCTCGTCAAGCTCCTCCCACTGGCGTCCCACGAACCGCTTGAGATTGGCGAAGGTGTTGCGGGGGTTGAGCACCAGCTGGCGGCGGGCCAGCTGGCCCACCAGCAGCTCGCCCTCCCGGCTGAACCCCACCACCGACGGGGTGGTGCGCCCCCCCTCGGCACTGGCGATCACCTGGGGACGGCCACCCTCCAGTACCGCCACCACGGAATTGGTGGTGCCCAGGTCGATCCCAACTATGCGACCCATGAACTCCGCCACCCCATCAGAACGGTCTGGCGCCTCAAACTATCCGGCGCTGTCGACGTTAATCCCGGCTTAATCGGGATGCCGGGCCGGGATCCCTAGAGTCCGGTCGGACAGGCGCTACGGCGTTGACGTCTCGACCCTTCCTCTCCCGCATGACGCCGGAAACCTCCGCCGCCGTGAGTGCCGACGCATTCACCCTCCGTCGTCGGCCTCCCAGCGAGAAGCTGGTGGACATCGGGTTCCGCCAGCTGACCCTGTGCCTGGCCTCGGTGGTGGCCCTGGTGCTCCTGGGCATCTTCTACACCGTGCTCCATGGCTCCACCGAGGCCTTCCAGGCCTTCGGCCTGAGCTTCCTCACCACCTCGAGCTGGGATCCCGTCAACGAGCAGTACGGGGCCTTCGTGGCCATCTACGGCACCCTGGTGTCCTCCCTGCTGTCGCTGGCGATCGCCGTGCCCCTGGGGCTTGGCACCGCGATCTTCATCACCGAAGACCTGATGCCCAAGCCGATTCGCGAGGCGATCGGCCTGATGGTGGAACTGCTGGCGGCCATTCCTTCCGTGGTTCTGGGCCTGTGGGCCATCTTCGTGATGGAACCTGCCATCCGGCCCGCCCTTGAGGGGCTGCACCGGCTGCTGGGATGGACGCCATTTTTCGACACCGCGCCCCAGGGCCCCGGGATGGCGCCTGCGATCCTCATTCTGGTGGTGATGATCCTGCCCATCATCACGGCGATTTCCCGTGACGCCCTCAACCAGGTACCGATCGAGCTGCGGCAGGGCGCCTACGGAGTGGGGACCACCCGTTGGGGTGCCATCTTCAGTGTGATTCTGCCGGCGGCCATCTCGGCCATCATCGGCGGGGTGATGCTGGCCCTGGGTCGGGCCATGGGTGAGACCATGGCTGTGACGATGATCATCGGCAACTCTCTCAATTTCAGTCTTTCCCTCCTGGCACCCGGCAATACGATCGCCTCCATGCTCGCGAACCAGTTCGGAGAAGCTGATGGAATTCAGGTGTCGGCGCTCATGTATGCAGCTCTGATCCTGATGATCCTCACCTTCACCGTCAACGTGGGGGCCCAGTGGGTGGTGCGCCGCCTCAGCCTGCGCTACTGACTTTCCCAGAGATGCCAACACCATCCATCGAGTTCAGCAACGCCGATCTGTTTGATCGGCGCCCCCTCACCTTCGACCCCAGCCTGCGTCGCAACCGCCTCAACCAGCTTGCCACCGGCATTGCCGCGTTGTTCTCGTTGGTGGCCGTTCTGCCCCTGTTCCTGGTTATTCTCTACGTGCTGTTGCAGGGGGGGCGCCTGATCA
>Ga0315899_10002076_pt1 | contig 22420 bp, 20 predicted proteins | sample LakEriMetagenome_2_FD_203518 | JGI IMG/M metagenome (GOLD analysis project Ga0315899, IMG submission 203518) | Freshwater fungal communities from buoy surface, Lake Erie, Ohio, United States - Buoy 4 MA112 | ecosystem: Environmental > Aquatic > Freshwater > Lake | place: USA: Lake Erie, Ohio... | reverse complement strand
GGCAGCGGCGCTCCCGCTGAGGAGCTGCGCTACATCCTCGACGACTGCGGTGCCGTGGCCCTGGTGGTGGAATCAGCGGCGCTCTTCAACAAGCTCGACTTGGCGCCTGAGCAGTTGGCAAGGCTGCGCTTTGTGCTTTGCCTGGAGGGGGCTCCGGCCACAGTCGATGGCCCCACGCCCAGCTTGGATTGGGATGGCCTATGCCAACGGGGATCTACCTCCTCCCCCCCTCCGTTTCCGAGCGGCGGGGAGGAGCGACTGGCGACCCTGCTCTACACCTCTGGCACCACCGGCCAGCCGAAGGGAGTTCCTCTCAGCCACGGCAACCTGCTCCACCAGCTGAGGACCCTGGGCGTGGCGGTGTCCCCTTCGCCCGGTGATCGGGTGCTGAGTGTGCTGCCGATCTGGCACGCCTACGAGCGCACGGCCGAATACTTCCTGCTGTCTTGCGGCTGCCAGCAGACTTACACCAGCCTGCGGCATCTCAAAGCCGATCTGCAAAGGGTGCGGCCCCAATACCTGATCAGCGTGCCCCGTCTCTGGGAAGCGCTCCTCTCGGGATTTGAAGATGCCCTCGCTGCCATGCCTGCCTCCCGCCAGCGTCTTTTGAGGAGCGCCCTGGCCAACAGCAGGGCTTTTCATCGGGCCCGCCGCGCAGCTCTCGATCTCACCCTCGCCCCGGAGCGCCCCTCCCGCCGGCTGCTGGCGGCTGGAGAAGCGGTGCTGCGAGCTCCCCTCCACGGGCTGGCTGCCAAGGTGCTCTGGCCGAAGGTCTGCCAACAGTTGGTGGGAGGTGAGCTGCGCACGGCCATCAGCGGGGGCGGCGCCCTCGCCATCCATGTGGATGGGTTTTTTGAAGCTATCGGCATCGAGCTGCTGGTGGGCTACGGGCTGACCGAAACCAGCCCGGTGCTCACCTGCCGCCGCTCCTGGTGCAATCGGCGCGGCAGTGCGGGCCAGCCCCTGCCGGGAACGGCCCTGCGGATCGTGCATCCGGAAAGCCGCGCCATCCTTCGGCTCGGGGAGCCGGGCTTGGTCTTGGCCCAAGGGCCCCAGGTGATGGCTGGCTACCACCGCAAGCCGGAGGCCACGGCCAAGGTGCTGGATGGCGAGGGCTGGTTTGACACCGGCGATCTGGGCCGACTCCTGGCCGATGGCTGCCTGGTGCTCACCGGCCGGGCCAAGGACACCATCGTGCTGAGCAGTGGTGAGAACATTGAGCCGGGACCGCTCGAGGAGGCATTGGTGGAATGCCCACTCTTCGAGCAGGTGATGCTTGTCGGCCAGGACCGCAAGCAACTCGCTGCATTGCTGGTGCCCAAGGCTGAGCCCCTGATCCAGTGGGCTGGCACGATGGGTCTGCCGGAGCCGAGCCTCACTCCCCAGGGCAAGGTGTGTGGATTAGATCTTGCCCTGACCAAGGCACTGACGCGGGAATGCAACCGGTTGCTGGCCGCCCGTCCCGGTTCCCGGGCTGATGAGCGTCTGGGTGGTGTGGCCCTCGTGGAGCCGTTCACCATTGAGAATGGCCTCCTCACACAGACCCTCAAACAACGGCGCGACCGCATTGCTCAGCGGGATGCGGACGCGATCGCCTCCCTCTACGGTGAGGGTTGACCTTTTTAAAAGCGTTTCCATTTGCCATGGCCGAGTCCTTCACGATCAAACGTGCGATCACCATTCGTGCTGTGGTCACCCCGCGCTGGAAGGAGGATGCCGAGCGCGAACTCAGCAACGCCCTGAGCAACCTCGATGCCCAGCTGGCCCAGCTGGAACAGGAAGGTCAGCGGGTGATTTCGGAGGTGCGCAGCCAGAGCCTCAACCCCCTTGATCCCCGGGTGCAGGAACAGGTGGCTTCCATTCAGCAGCAGGTGGCTGCCAAACGGAGCGAGCTGGAGGAGCAAAAGCGCCAGGTGCTCGAGCAGCAACAGCAGGTGCGCGCCCTGGATTATGAGCAGGTGGTGGAGCAGGGGCAACTGGAGAGCCTCACGGAGGTACGGCTCGGCGACAACCTGGTCGAGAAGATGCAGGCATCCGTGCTAGTTCGCGATGGGGTGGTGGAAAGCTTGGAGGGTTTCAGCTGAACGCTGAGGCCTGAAGCACCAACCAGCCGCCGAGCGCTGCGTAGGATCGCAATTCCTGCGCGGCTGCACGACCGGTGCCCACCCACGACATCTTCATGCCCGCCCTCAGCTCCACCATGACTGAGGGCAAAATCGTGCAGTGGCTCAAAAAACCCGGGGATCGGGTTGAGCGCGGCGAATCGGTGCTGGTTGTGGAGTCCGATAAGGCAGATATGGATGTGGAATCCTTCCAGGAAGGGTTCCTGGCGGCGGTGTTGGTGGAGGCCGGGGGCACGGCTCCCGTGGGCGACACCATTGGCCTGATCGCTGAAAGTGAGGCCGAAATTCCCGAGGTGCAGGCTCGAGCTAAGGCCACGGCCGCTGTGGCGTCTCCCCCGAGCCCTGCGGCAAAGGCCGCCCCCGCTCCTGCTGCACCACCTCCATCGGCTCCCGCTCCTGTGGCTCCCCCAGCCGCCGTTGTTGCTGCTGTTGCACCTGCTCCCGCTCCCCCGGCAGGTGCAGCCGATGGCCGGGTGGTGGCCACGCCCCGGGCGAAAAAACTCGCCGCCCAGCTGGGGGTGCAGCTGGCGGGCCTCAGGGGCAGTGGTCCCCATGGCCGCATTCAGGCAGAAGATGTGGAGCGTGCTGCAGGCCAACCGGTCAGTGTTCCCCGGGTGGCTGAGGGGTCGGCTGCGGCTGTGATCGCCGCCAGCAACGGCAGCCCAGCTCCCGCTCCAGCCTCGGTGGGAGAGGCTTTCGGCAGGCCTGGCGAGACCGCCCCCTTCAACACGCTGCAGCAGGCGGTGAACCGCAACATGGTGGCCAGCTTGGCGGTGCCCAGCTTCCATGTGGGCTACACCATCACCACCGACAAACTGGATGCGCTCTACAAGCAGTTGAAGGGCAAGGGGGTGACGATGACTGCGCTGTTGGCCAAGGCCGTGGCCGTTTGCGTGGCGCGCCATCCTCAGATGAATGCGGCCTACAGCGAGGCTGGCATGGCCTACCCCGATGCAGTGAACGTGGCGGTGGCGGTAGCCATGGAAGATGGTGGTCTCATCACCCCGGTGCTGGCCCAGGCCGATCGCACCGATCTCTACAGCCTCTCTCGCAACTGGGCTGACCTGGTGAGTCGCGCCCGCAGCAAGCAGTTGAAACCAGAGGAATACAGCACGGGTACCTTCACCCTTTCCAATTTGGGGATGTTTGGTGTGGATCGCTTTGATGCGATCCTGCCGCCCGGCACGGGGGCGATTCTGGCGGTGGCTGCTTCCCGGCCCGCTGTGATCGCTGGCAAGGATGGTTCGATTCGCGTCGGCCGCCAGATGCAGGTGAACCTCACTTGCGACCATCGGGTCATTTACGGCGCCCACGCTGCAGCCTTCCTGAAGGAGTTGGCCCAGTTGCTGGAAACAAACCCTGAGAGCCTCACCCTCTGATCGTTCTGTGAGCTCTGAAGAGGATCGGCTGCTTTCCAGCTACGACTTTCCCCTTCCCCAAGAGGCCATTGCCCAGCAGCCGGCAGAGCCGCGCCACAGCGCCAGGCTGCTGGTCGTCGAGGCTAGCCATGGTGCCCGCCACCGCCGGGTTTGGGATTGGCCCGAGGAGCTCAGGCCAGGCGACCTCATCGTGGTGAATGACACTCGGGTGTTGCAGGCCCGTTTGAGGGCGAGGCGGGCCAGTGGTGGAGCGGTTGAAGTGTTGGTGCTCGAGCCCTGGCTTGGGTCTCAGAGCGACCAGCCAGGGCAACGGGGTTGCGACTGGCTCTGCCTGCTCAGGCCTGCCAAGCGGGTGAAGATTGGCGAGGTGTTGTGGCTGGAGACCCCCTCGGGCCTCCCCTGCGCTCCCCCGGTGCCGCTCGAGGTGGTGGCGAGCGAGGCCCAGTCTGGGGGGCGAGTGGTTCGTTTTCCGGCGGGCTTGGCGGAGGTGCGCAGCATGGAGCCCTTTCTGCAGCGCTATGGAACGATGCCCTTGCCGCCCTACATTCACGCCGCAGAAGGGGTGGTGGGCGAGCGCTACCAAACCCGCTTCGCCGCCAAACCCGGCGCCGTTGCCGCCCCCACCGCTGGCTTGCATCTCAGCGATGAGTTGTTGCAGCGCTTGGCAGAGCGCGGAGTGGAGCGGGCCGCTGTGACGCTCCATGTCGGACTGGGGACCTTCCGCCCCCTGGAGGAAGAACACCTGGAGGGGCTCGAACTCCACAGCGAGTGGGTGGAGGTGAGCGCCGAGCTGGTGGCTGCGGTGGAGGCCACCCGTCGCCGGGGCGGGCGGGTGATTGCCGTGGGCACCACCTCCGTGCGCAGCCTGGAGGGAGTGGCCGCTCTCCATGGGGGGAGACTGCAACCCCATGCCGGTCCGGTGAATCTGGTGATTCAACCCGGATTCCGTTTTCAAGTGGTGCAGGGCTTGCTCACCAATTTCCACTTGCCAAAAAGTTCACTGCTGCTTCTGGTGAGTGCCCTGATTGGCCGAGAGCGACTGCTGGCCCTCTATGGAGAGGCGCTGCACCGGGGGTATCGCTTCTTTTCCTTTGGCGATGCCATGTGGATCCCGCCGGAGAGCGTTATCCAACCGTCTTCCCCAGCGCCCGATCCAGGCGGCGCTCTTCTCTGATCTAGATCCGATAAGCGAGCCGCCCCATCGCTTCGCGTAGGGCCCGGCTGCTGTCCTCCAGCCCCTCAGCGGAGGGCAACCAGTAACGAAAATCCTTTATCACCGAGCCCGCCCAGCTGCCGCGGGCTTGGAAATCCACCGGGTAGGGCACCACCTCCAGCCCCTGCCGAGCAAACAGGGCCTTGGAGCGGGCCATGTGAAAAGCCGAAGTGACCAGCAGCACCCGGCTTCCCCTGGGGAGCTGGGCCGCGACGGCCCGGGCTTCCTCAGCCGTGTTGCGCACAAAGGGCGTGACGGCGAGGGCCCGGGCCGGCAGACCCAGGGCGAGGGCCTGCTGGCGGTGCACCTCCCCTTCGGTGGGCACCCCGCGCTGCAAGGTGATTGCCCCACCGGTGAAGAGCAGCAAGGGGGCTTTTCCGGCTCGAAACAGCTCCAAACCTCCAAAGAAGCGATCCGCATCCACCCACTCCGTGCGGCGCAGCGGGCCTGGGGCTGGATGGCGCCCGCCGCCTAGCACCACGATGGCCGCGGCGGTGGGCAGGCTTTGTGGCTGAAGCGGCTGCCAGGGGCGCTCAATCAGCCGCCAGAGCCCCTGGGCCGTCAGCGGGGTGGCAAGGAGCCAAAGCAGAGCAAAAGCTGACTTCACCGGTGCCCAGCGCCCGCGCCCGATGCCCCAGCCCAGCAGCAAGAGCGCCAGCCCCAGCGGCAGCACAAGCAGAGGAAGGAGCTTGCTCAGCACAAACATCATCGAAGCCTGCCGTGGCGAAAAGAGGAGGGTGGCGTTGACCCAGAGAACGCAAAAGGCGCTCCGGCCTGAGGGACCGAAACGCCAAGGTGCAGGGCTGATCGCCTGGGAAAGGGTGGAATCAGGCTGCAGCCAGATTGGCGGCGACAAAGTCCCAATTCACCAGTTTGTCGAGGAAAGTGGTGATGTAATCCGGGCGGCGGTTCTGATAGTCGAGGTAATAGGCGTGCTCCCACACATCCATGGTCAGCAGAGCTTTTTGCCCATGGGCCAATGGGAGGTCGGCGTTACCGGTTTTGGTGATTTTCAAAGTGCCGTTTTCCAGCACCAACCAGGCCCAACCACTGCCGAACTGGGTGGCACCAGCGGCTTTGAACTGATCTTTGAAGGCCTCAAAGCTGCCGAAATCCGCATCAATTTTGGCAGCCAGATCCCCGCTTGGGATCCCGCCACCACCTGGCTTCATCCCCTGCCAATAGAAAGTGTGATTCCACACCTGGGCGGCGTTGTTGAAGACGCCGGCTTTGCTGGCATCGCCAGAGACGGCGAGGATGGTGTCTTCCAGGGATTTCCCCTCGAGATCGGTACCCGCCACCAGGTTGTTGAGGTTGGTCACGTAGGCCGCATGGTGCTTGCCGTGGTGAAACTCGAGGGTGGAACGGGAGATGTGGGGCTCGAGCGCATCGAGGCCGTAGGGCAGGGCGGGCAGCTGGTGCGCCATGGAGAGGGAAGCGTGCAGGTGAAAGCTCCGGCGTTGCCGGACGGCCGCGGCATCCTAACGATCAGATCTGTGGCCCACCAAGGGCGGCTTGCCCACCCTCAGCGGCCTACCTGGAGGAGCTCTACATCAAAGAGGAGAGTGGCATCGGGGGGGATCACGCCACCGGCGCCTCGGGAGCCGTAGGCCAGATCGGGGGGGATCACCAGCTGGCGTTTGCCACCCACTCGCATGCCGGCGACGCCCTCATCCCAGCCCTTGATCACCCGCCCAGCTCCCAGGGGAAAGCTGAAGGGGCCCCGGCCGTAGCTGCTGTCGAATTCCTTGCCGTTTTGCAGGGTGCCGCGGTAGTTCACGCTCACGGTTTGGCCCGCTTTGGCTTCTTCCCCCTCGCCCACCACCAGATCGGTGATCTGCAGGCCACTCGCCGTGATGCGGGGCTTGGGTGTGCTCAATTCGCCACCGAGGGCACTGGCCTGGGCAAGGGTGGGTTGGTCATCCATTGGGGCCATGGCAAAAAGAAAGGGATTGGGATTGTCGGGATCCAGCTCCAAGGGGGAGGACACCGCCGAAGCCAGAGTGGCGCCAGCTTTGGCCTGGCCTGCCACACTTTCAAACTTGGTAGCGGTCAACTGGGTGGTTTCTGGCGCTGCCGCCTCCACCAGTGAAGGGCTCACAAGCTGACTGATCAGGGCCACCATGAAACAGGCCAGGCAAACGCCGGCGCTGATGAGAATGTCTCGCATAAACGGGCCTGCAATGCCTGAAAGATGGCTTGGATTCTGCCAGGGACCGCTGGGCACCTGGCCCTGCGGTCTCGCCATGGTGCCTCAATCGGCCCAGTCGCTTTTGCCCTGGGCTTGGCGTAGTTGGCTCTCAAGCCGATCAATGCGGCCCCGCAGTTCATCCAGCTCCCGCTGGCGGGCAAGGCCCAGGTCTTGCAGGAGCTGGTCGCGATTGCGCTCAAGCTGGCGCTCGGCTTGTTGTTCCACCTCCGGGGTCTCACCCCGCAGGGCCCTGAGCACGTCCTCCACCAGGGCAGAGGCGTGGGTGGGATCCAGCTTTCCGCTCTGCACCCATTCCTGGGTGACGTACCGGAGGCGATCGGCCACCAGGGTGGTGGTGCCGAGCCCTCGGAGGAGCAGCATCTGTAGCAGGTTGCCCTGGTCCATGGTGGGAAGGGTTGGAAGGGAGCCGTTCTGAGAATGGCAACGCCGCGGGATCACGACCATGGGGAATGACCGGCGCCTGCGGCTCCTGCTGGCGGCGGGGGCTGGTGGCCTGGCGGGCCTCTCTCTCCCGCCGCTGGGCTGGCCCTGGCTGCTTTGGCCGGCTGTGGCGGTGCTCTGGGCTCTGGCCGGTTCTCCGCAGGGAGTGGGAGCTGGATGGCTGTGGGGGCTCGTGGCCGTGTTGCTCAGCCATCGCTGGCTGCCGGCGCTGCACCCTCTTGATTGGGTTGGGGTGCCATCCCCCTTGAGCCTGCCCCTGTGCCTGCTGCTCTGGCTCCTGGTGGGCCTGCTTGGTGGGGTGGTGGTGGCGGCTTGGGTGGCTCTGGTGCGTCGTTTGGATCCTGCGCGGTTCAGCACGGCCCTGCTAGCCGCTGGAGTGTGGGGAGGAGGTGAAGTCATCCTGGCCAAGGGACCGCTGTTCTGGGTCGGCTTGGGGGCGTCTTCTCTGCCAGGTGATCCCTGGCTGGCGGGGATGGCTGCCCTGGTGGGGGCCGGCGGGCTGGCGGCGGTGCAGGTGCTCCTGGGATGGGGTTTCTGGAAGGTGGGCCGGGCCTTGGGGATGGCAGAGAGCCCAGCTCCTCCCCGCCTGGCCCAGCGGCGTTGGCTGGGGCCGTTGCTCTTGCTGGTGGGGCTGCTGTTGCCCCATCTGGCCGGGGCTGCAGCAGTGGCGGCTCAGGCGGATGGCCCCTCCACGGCCTCGGAGACCGTGCTCGTGGTGCAACCGGCGATTCCAACCCGCCAAAAATTCCTGCCCGCCCAGCAGGGGCGCCTCCTGCGCCTGTTGACCGCAGCCCTAGGAGAAGCTCAACCCAGTGGAGCCACGGTGGTGTTGCCGGAGGGTGCTCTGGCCCTGGGCCAAGGGCTGCCCGCCCCGGCGGAGGTGGAGGTGCTCAGTGGGGGATTTCGTCGCAGTGGCACCGCCTTGCACAGCGCCCTGTTGCGCTTTGCCCCCCGGGCCACCGTGCCCGCCAGCTGGGTGGATAAACACCGGGTGGTGCCCCTCGGAGAATGGGTGCCCCTGGCCCCCCTGCTGCGTTGGAGTGGCCTCTCGGCCGTGGGAGGCATCGAGGCGGGCGCCCCCTCTCGGTTGCTGGAGCGTCCGGCGGGTTCGATCGGGGTCGCGATCTGCTACGAGATCGCCGATGGCCAGGCCCTTGCCGAGGCCAGCCGCGCTGGGGCTCGCTGGCTGTTGGCTAGCGCCAATCTCGATCCCTATCCCCTGACCCTGCAAAGCCAGTTTCAGGCGCTGGCCCAGCTCCGTGCGATGGAGAGCGGTCGCTGGCTGGTGAGCGCCGCCAACACCGGCCCCAGCTTGTTGGTGGATCCGGCCGGTCGTGTGGCCGCTGCACTGGCACCTGGCCGGCCGAGCACCCGGCTGTTGGTGGTGCCAGGAAGCGAGCGGCTCACCCCCTATCTGCGGGGAGGGGAGGCCCCATTGCTGGGATTGATCGCCGTAGGAGCTGCCCTGCGAGCCGCTCGGCACTGAATCAGCGGGCTCCTGCCTTCGATGTCGTGGTTTAGGGGCACCTCTGTGGGTGCTCAGCCCTCAGCCAGGGGAGCCGCTTCCACCCAGGAGGGCGCCAGCCGGAGGCCAGGCTCACCAGCGGGCACCAGCAGCAGCTCGGCGTTGCGGATGCGGGAGAGCAGCCGGGTGGTCGTGACGCGGGTGGTGCCGATGAGTTCGGCGATGCGTTCATGCGTGAGGCGGAATGGCAGGTCGCACCACGCTCCGCAGCGCCGGCCCAACCGCCGTGCCAGGAGGGAGAGCAGGGCGTGAAGCCGCTTTTCCGCGTTGCCGAGATGACGGATGCGCAGGAGCTGCAGGGTCCATTCATTCACAGCGTCAAATCCCACGCTTTCTCCATGGAGTTCTGGGCGATAGAAGCTCATGGCCGTGAGGGCCTCCACGCAGACGCCTTCGCTGCAGAGGCGGTCGGTGCGCAGTTGGTCGCCGGCCTGCAGGAAGGCGATGGTCATGCCTTCCGTTTCCTCACAAGGGCAAAACACCCGCGCGATGCCCTCGAGCACCTCCAGGCAGGCGCCTGAGGGCCGCAGGCCTGGATCGAGGAGGACACATTGGCCCGCCTGGAGCTGGATCGGGAGCCCTGTGGAATGGGCAATGGGGCGGGGGGCCACTGGAGCCAACACAACCGTATTGCGAATCGTTCGCAACTTACGGGGCGATGCGGGTCTTTTGCAAGCGATTCTCAATTGCAGGTGAATGGTTGCTGGCCTGCTCGTGCCGGCTTGACTCCCTCTGTAACAAAAAGCACGCCGCGCCGCAGCATTTGCCAAAAGCTCTCAGCCAGCTGATTTCTAGCCTCAGCTGATCTGAGCCTTGGCCAAGTCCCCTGGTCTCTGGTGTGGCTCGCTGTGGTTTCGCTCCTGTGACATCTGTTCCTTCACCTTCAGCCCCTTTCCGCCGGCATGCGCTGCTGCCGGCTGTTTTGGGGACCCTCTCCGCCGTCGGCCTCGCCGAGCTTGGCCCAGCTTCATGGGGGCTGAGCCCAGCCCAGGCTGAGCCCGTGGAGATCGGCGTCTATTCAGGCCGTCACTACAACAGCGACCAAGCCCTCTACAAGCAGTTCACCGCTCGCACCGGCATTCGCGTGAGGTTGCTGGAGGGCAAGGATGACGCCCTGATCGAGCGCCTGCGCCAGGAGGGGGCCAAGAGCTCAGCCGATGTGCTGGTGCTGGTGGATGCGGCTCGGCTCGAGAAGGCCTCCCGCATGGGGCTGTTTCAGCCGGTGCGCTCCTCGGCCCTGCTGCGCGATGTCCCCGCCAACCTGCGCGATGGCCAGGGGCGCTGGTTTGCCCTCACCCGCCGGGTGCGGGTGGTGATCGTCAATCCCAAACAGATCAATCCCGCCACAATCCGCACCTACGCCGACCTTGCCAAGCCGACCCTGAAGGGAAAGCTCTGCCTGCGCGACAGCAAGAGCGTCTACAACCAGTCGCTGGTGGCCGATCAATTGATCCTGCGGGGGCAGACGGCCACCCGCACGTGGATTCGGGGCATGATGGCCAATCGCAACTCCCGCCAGCCTTTTTTCACCGCCGACATCCCCCTGGCCCGGGCGGTGGGCAAGGGCGACTGCGCCGTTGGACTGGTGAACTCTTACTACGTGGCCCGCATGGTGGCGGGCGAGAGTGGGGCGGCGGACCAGGTCCTTGCACGCAACCTGAAAGTGATCTTTCCCAGCCCGGCCCATGTGAATGTCACCGGGGCTGGGGTGACCCGGAGCTCGAAAAAGGCTGCTGCCGCCACCAAGTTGATCGAATTTCTGGCCTCTGCCAGTGGCGGCAAGGGCTACGCCGCCGCCAACAACGAATATCCCCTCAAGGGCTTTGGCGGAAACCCCATCCTCAACAGCTGGGGCCGCTTCAAGGATGACGGGGTCACAATCCAAGCCATGGGAGCCCGAAACCGCGAGGCCGTGACCTTGATGCAGACCAACGGATGGCGTTAGGGCTGGTCGTTGGTCGTTGGTCGTTGGTCGTTGGTGCCCCAGGCCGGCAGGACGCCTCAGGTCTCAAGGAGGCTGCGCAGCATCCAGGCGGTTTTTTCGTGAATCTGCAGCCTTTGCGTGAGCAGATCTGCGGTGGGTTGGTCGTTGGCCGCCTCCGCCAGTTGAAACACCGCGCGAATGGTGCGGGCCACGGCCTCATGGCCCCCCACCAGCTCGCGCACCATCTCCAGGGCGGCGGGGTTGCCCTGGGTTTCGGGGATGGAGGTGAGGCTGGCGAGGGCCCTGCTGCCATAGGGCGCAGGGAACCCCAGGGAGCGGATCCGTTCGGCGATGCCATCGAGGGCGGTCCAAAGCTCGGTGTATTGCTCCATGAACATCAAATGGAGCGTGTTGAACATCGGGCCGGTGACGTTCCAATGGAAGCCATGGGTTTTGCTGTAAAGCACTGTGCTGTCCGCCAGCACGCGGCCCAACCCCTCAGCGATCTGCTGCCGCTGCTCGGCGGGGATGCCGATGTCAATCGGGGGGGCGGAGGAGGCCATGGCTTGAGCAAGGGAGCACTGCTCAAGGTATAGACCAGATCTCGGCACGCCAATCGGGAGGGCTGGAGCATGGCCGTGAGCTTTGGCAGTGAGATCACAGGGGATCTGGCCAGCTGTGAGGCGCGTGAGTGGCTGATCACCAATGGGCTGGGCAGCTACGGCTGCGGCACGGTGGCGGGCTCCCTCACCCGGGCCTACCACGGCCTGCTGGTGGCGGCCCTGAAGGCGCCAGCCGATCCCTCGGAGCGCACGTTGCTGGTGGCCGCCCTGGAGGAGGAGGCCCGTGTGGGCCATCGCTCCTACCCCCTCTGCACCCACCGTTGGGCCGGTGGGGTGCTGGCGCCGGTGGGCCACCCCTGGATCTCTTCCTTTGCCTTGGAGGGCAGCGTGCCCACCTGGCGCTATGCCCTGGGCGACGCCCTGCTGGAGAAACGCCTCTGGATGCGGAGCGGCGCCCACACCACCACCGTGCTCTACCGCCTGCTGCAGGCCAGCCAGCCGGTGCAGCTCTCCCTCACGGTGCTGGTCAACGCCCGCTCCCATCACGGTGGCACCACCCATCCGGAGATCAGGCTTCAGGCCGTGCCCCATGGGGTGCAGATGGTGCCCGAGGTGGAGGGGATGCCGCCCTTTGTGGTGCTCAGCGATCGAGGAACCACAACGGTGGCCCCACCCGGCGATTGGTGTTGGGGCTTTGCGCTGCCTGCGGAGGAGGAGCGGGGCTTGCCGTGCAGCGACGACCATTTGCGGGCCTGCCGGATCACGGTGGGCCTGAGTGCGGAGGAGCCCAGCTTCACCGTGGTGGCTAGCACAGAGTCCCAGCCCTCGCTGGATGGGGAGCGGGCCCTGCTGGAGAGGCGGACCCAGGACAGGGTCCTGATGGAGCTGTGGCAGGAGGCCCAGCCGGAGCTGGCCGAGGCTGCACCGCCCTGGGTGCGGCAACTGGTGCTGGCGGCGGATCAGTTTGTGGTGGCGCGGACTTGCGGGGCGCCGAGTCGCGGAGGCGCCAGAGATGGCGGAGCGGGAGCTGGGGCGGGCCAAGGGGTGGATGGCCAAGCCTTGGAGGGAAAAACGATCCTGGCGGGCTACCCCTGGTTTGGCGACTGGGGCCGCGACACGATGATCAGCCTGCCCGGGCTCACCCTGGTGACAGGGCGACACGTGATTGCCGCCCAGATCCTGCGCACCTATGGCCTCTGCATCCGCCAGGGCCTGCTGCCGAATCGTTTCCCTGAAGGAGTAGAGACGTTGGGGGAGGGTGACTACAACACAGTCGACGCCACCCTTTGGTATGTCGAAGCCCTGCGCCACTATCACCTGGCCACGGGTGATGACGCCCTGATTCGGGACCTGTTTCCAAAGTTGCGGGAGATTGTGGAGGCCCACTGCCAGGGCACCCTCCACGGCATTCGGCGCGATCCCGCCGATGGGTTGTTGCGGGCGGGAGCGGAGGGGCTGCAGCTCACCTGGATGGATGCCAAGGTGAACGGGGAGGTGATCACCCCCCGCATCGGCAAGCCCGTGGAGGTGAATGCCCTCTGGTGTTGCGCCCTGGCCACCATGGCCCGCTTTGCCGAGGTGTGTGGGGAATCGGGCCAGGGCTATGGGGCGTTGGCTGAGGAGGCGCACCGGGGCTTCCAGCGTTTCTGGAATGGGGAGAAGGGCTACTGCTTCGACGTGCTCGATGGGCCCGATGGCTCTCCCGAGGAGGCGTTGCGCCCCAATCAGCTCCTGGCGGTGGCCTTGACTGACGCCTTGCTCACGGCCGAGCAGGCCAAGCAGGTGTTGGCGGTGTGCGGACAACATCTGCTCACTCCCTTTGGGCTACGCAGCCTCGATCCGCGCGATCCGGCCTACCAAGGGCACTACGGCGGCGGCCCCGTTGCCAGGGACCGGGCTTACCACCAGGGCACGGTGTGGGCCTGGTGGCTGGGCCCCTATGCCCTGGCCTATGCCCGGGTGCATGGAGATCCCCAGGGGGCCCTGCGCTGGCTGGATGCCATCGGCCACCACTTGGCCACAGCGGGCCTGGGCAGCATCAGCGAGATCTTCGAAGGGGAGGCGCCCCACACGCCCCGGGGCTGCATTGCCCAGGGTTGGTCGGTGGCGGAGGTGTTGCGGGCCTGGGTGGAGCTCATGGCAAGACAAAGTGATTGGAATCTGGCGGGTCATCGGGGGTGACCTGTGGTGAGAATTCTGGTCACAGTTGCGAGGGAGGGATGCAGAGCTGGCCGATCCACGAAGCCAACGTCCGTTTCCCCGCGCTGTCGATGCCAAACGGCTACTGGATCGACACGCACGCGATCCCGGAGCTGCGCTGACGCGAGTCGGAGCCACGGGTGGTGCAGCGGTTTGAGCGTTAGCCAGCTGAGCTTTTCTATATGAGCTTGCTGAGCTTGGGGCAGATCCGGGGTGGTGGGCCGGGCTTCTTTGCCGGTCGCCTGTGCCTATCGATGCCGCGCAGGCCCAGCACCTTGGGCGCAGCTCGGCTATATCGGCCACACAACTCTGACGCCGTTATGACACAGAAGTCACGGTCACCATATCCGCAGGATATGTGTTCGTACCTGGCAAGACTTACATCCCTGGGCAGAACCACCGGCTATATGGACCGCTTGAGAGCACGGACGACATGATGAGGAACATATTCAGGCTGGGGGCGCACCTCCGCTGACCAGGGAGATGTTACAGTGGGTTTGAGATGTCATTGAAGCATCCATGATAGAAAATCAATGAAGGTTTCAGACTATATTTGCTCAAGGATCAAAGAGCTAACAGGTGCGAACACCGTATTCCTGCTTTCCGGCGGTGGCATGATGCACCTGCTGGACAGTGTGGGCAAAACGGACGGCCTTAAGTACTTGCATCTGCACCACGAACAGTCCTGTGGATTCGCCGCCTATGCCTACAGCAGAACGGTGAACTCCACGGGTGTGCTGTTTGTCACCTCGGGTCCCGGCGCCACGAATGCGATTACAGCCGTGGCATCAGCTTATACAGACAGCGTCCCCATGCTGATCATCTCCGGGAACATCACCCAGACCTTCTCGGCACACGGGCTGAACCTGCGCATCAGAGGATTCCAAGAGTTAAATATCGTCGAGGTAGTCAAACCTATTACCAAGTACGCCAAGTTCATCAGCACCCCACAGGATGTCAAGCGAGAGTTGGAGAAGGCTGTTTTTCTTGCCAAGGACGGACGCCCCGGGCCTGTGTGGCTGGACATCCCGCTGGACGTGCAGAGCGCTGACATCGCGCCGGATACCCTCGAGGGCTATACCGCCTTCTCGTCCAACGCAGCACCCACGATCGATCTGGTGCAAGACATCCTGCAACGCCTGCAATCAGCTAAACGACCGCTGATCCTGTTCGGCAACGGCGTGTTCACCAGCGGCGGCAAGAATGTGGCCAAGAAACTGGCGCAGCGGTATTCCGTCCCGGTGCAGACGACTTGGGGGGCAGTCGACCTGATCCCCGATAATTACGTCACCTACTTCGGGCGGTCAAATTCTCTCGGCCCTCGATATCCCAACATCATCATCCAGAACGCCGATTACATCCTGTCGATCGGGGCGCGGCTAGGCGTGCAGCACACCAGCCATAACATCGAGACATTTGCCAGAGGCGCGTTCGTTGACATGATCGACCTCGATCCGGCAGAGGGTAAGAAACCAGGACTGAACGTCGGCAGGTACTCGCAGGTCTGTGGCACGAAGCTCATCAATGCTTTGCTGGATCAGCCGCCCGTCTCGGCCTCGCAGGAGTGGATGGATTACTGTCGCATGATACGCGACAAGTTCCCGCTTGCGCCCAGCCTGGAAGCCGTGCGGGATGACCACCATGTGGATCCGTACTATTTCTATGCCGAGCTGGGCAGCCAATTACCTGATGATGCCGTGCTCACGCCGACAGGTTCTGGACAGGCTTACATTATCGGCCATCAGGTGCTGGAAATAAAAGAGAACACCAGGATGTTTTCTGCCAAGAATCTAGCCATGATGGGATCGTGCCTGCCTTCCGCTATCGGCGCGCATGTGGCAACTGGCAAGCAGATCATCTGTGTGACAGGTGACGGAGGCATACAACTCAATCTCCAAGAGCTTGCCATCATCAAGCACCATAATCTTCCCATCAAGATATTCGTGTTCAACAACGCCGGGTATCACTCCATGAGGATTACGCAGGAGAAATACTTTGATGGCAGGTATGTCGGATCATCTGAGAGTACTGGCGTACATATTCCGTCTTTTTCCAACGTGGCTAACTGCTACGGCCTGCCCTATCGTGAGGCGCGCTCCAATACACAAGTTAAAAAATTGATAGCTAGCGTGCTGACCACAGAGGGGCCAGAGATGATTGAGGTTTTTCTAGATCCGCACAAACCGACGGTGCCGACGATCGGTTCCTACATGCGTGCTGACGGCACGATGTCATCGCGGCCACTGGAAGATATGGTGCCTCTTGTAGACAGGGATGAACTGCGCAGCCTGATGTATATCGATTTAGTTGACTAGGAATCAACATGAAGATCGCCATACTCGGAGCCACTAGCCACATAGCCAAAGATCTGATCCTGTCTTTTAACGATCAGTATCAACTGGTTCTGTACTCCCGGCGTCCTGAAGCCATGATGCAGTGGTTGTCACAGAACACCTTGGAGCGTTACGTCAACTGTCATATCGATGAGTTCTCTGCTTGTGTTCAGTACGATGCCATCCTGAACTTCGTCGGCGCGGGCGACCCTGAAACGATCCGGCGGCTGGGCATGCGCATTTTTACCATCACAGAGACCTATGACCAGATTGTGTTGGGCTGTCTTCAGGAACACCCTGACTGTCTGTACATCTTTATGTCCAGCGGTGCAGTCTTCGGTGACAACTTCACAACACCTGTTAATCATCAGACGCCTTCTGTTTTTCCGATTAACAACCTTCTGCCTCAATATTACTATGGTTTAGCAAAGGCACAGTCGGAATACCGACATCGAATTTCCGAGCATAACATCGTTGACCTGCGCATCTTCAATTACTTCAGCAGCACAGTCAACTTGCAGAGCCAGTCCATGATCTGTGGAATGTTGCTCTCCATCCTCGAAAACAGAGAGTTCGTAGTTGACCGCGTGAATGTCGCCAGAGATTACGTCGGACCCAAGGATTTCTACCAGATGATCCAGTTGCTGCTGGCGCAGAAGAAGATCAACACGGCTGTAGATTTGTATAGCCGGCTGCCAATCTCGAAGGACTCACTCATAGACAATATGAAGGATCGTTACGGCTTGCGGGTTTTGGTGCGCAGCGAACCAGTCGCTCATGCAACAGGCGTGAAAGAGAATTATTATTCTATAAATCTAGAAGCTAACTCGCTTGGTTACCGCCCGTCGATGACGTCGATTGAAACCATTTTCGAAGAATCCGACAAGATCCTGAAGTTTCCTTAGTAAAGGCTCTCTGGTGTGCCAACTGCACCAGTTTCCTGAGATTGCCTGGTGGCTAGCCCAAGATAAGCTGTGAAGGATACCAGTGAATAAATCACAAGTGTTACGAGAAACCAAGGCCTAACATGCGGTGCCCGACGCGAGTTAAACCTACGTAATTAATTCCTATGCAGTAATTGATTCCTGAAGTCTCAAGACGTATCAAAGTCATTTGAACCCACTTGTGGTCGCTTGTAGACCCGCCTTGCAGCTGGCTCCTCCTCCTACCAGCAGCTAAGGCTTGCTCGCATCGGTCAACGCTGTCGATCTGAGCTGCTACGCCGGTGGTTTTGGGAGAAGATTAGGGGAACGGTTGGCGTTGAGCATCAGCTACCGTGGAAGCCCCCTCATTCGCAGACGCCAGTCCCTCATCTCCCTGGTGAAATGCGGGTCCATGTGGCTGTGCTCGTCCTTCGCCAGCCGGACCAAAAAACGTGCGGAATGGGTATATCCGATAGGGGGACCAAACTCGTGGGTTATTACGTATCCCGTATGACCTCCTTGGATAGTAACGAACTTTCCCGTTTTCGCCTCGTGTCCACCTTTTTCGTGCCCTGGCTCTTGAAAGTCACCCGCCCTTTCCGCCTCCGCACGCAGCAAGGCTAAAAGCTGAGTTGATCGGCCTGGCGGCTGCGGTGCTTCGCTACTCACCAAGCCACCGCCCAGTTTTTTTGGTGCGCGGGATGCCGCTCACGAGGTGTGATCCCCCTCAGCCTTCGCCAGGGAGGCACTGGGATCACCGCTTAGATCTGCCGCCAAAAAGCCCGGCGTATCTGGGAGGGCCAACTGCAGGTGGTCTTCGGTGTGCAGCTCGACGGTGAGCTCGCTCGCCTGCAGATCCAGCACATGGCCGCCATGGGTGTGGTCGTCGCTGAGCAGGTGGAGGTGGTAGCCGGGCACGTTGATCGTGCGGGCAAAGGCTGGGGTCCAGAAGCCCACCAGGGTGCCCGCTAGCGCCTCAAAGCTGAATTCGGCCTGGTGGCTGGTGGCCGTCACCAGATCGGTGCCCGCTGGCGCCTTGCAGGCCACCCGGATCTTGATCCGCTCAAACACCCCCCGGATGCGGATGGCGGTAAACACGTTGTTACTGGGGCGGCAGCCATCCAGCCGCGCGGTGAGCTCTGTCCAACTGTCGATGCCGTTCAGCTTCAACTGTTGATCGCCACGAAAGTTTGTCACCACCCAAAACGGCGCCAGCGCCTCCGGTGGAGCCCGGTGCACGGAGCCATCGCCGCGGGCCTGCCAACACGTGCCATCCAGCAGAATCCCCTCCCCGTCGAGGCCATCAAAGGTGCCCAGGCCGAAGTTGCCATGGCGCAGGATGTCGGCCACCCGCACGCAGCCCTGATACACCCCCTGCACCAGGGCGCCGGAGGTGGACACCTGATAGATGGTGTGGTGGTTGAGATCCAGCGCCTCGGCCAGGGCGGCGCGGATCACGTGATCGGGGCTTTCGCCGGTGCGCTGGCAGCGCTGCCGCAGGGCCTGCCAGAGCCCTTCCCCCAGCTGAAGCTGAATCGGGTGGGACGCCTCGGGATGGGTCGCCATCGTGTCTTTAGTGAATGAAGTCTTGATGCACGTCCTGCATCAGTTTGAGGTTTTGCGAGTAGTCGATGGGAATCTCGATCAACACCGGCACGGGCTGCGCCAGCGCCTCCCGCAGCACAGGTGCCAACTGGTCGGCGCTGCTGATGCGATACCCCTTGCAGCCGAAGGCCTCGGCAAAGGCCAACACGTTGTACTCCCCCAGCTCCACCCCGGCGGTACGACCGTAGTGGGCCTGCTCCTGGAACGACACCATGTCGTAGGAGCAGCTATTCCAGATCAGATGCACAAACTTGCAGCCGATGCGCTTGGCGGTTTCCAATTCCGTGGCGCTGAAGAGAAACCCGCCGTCTCCTGAGACGGAGATCACCGGGGTGCCTGGTCTGCAGAGGTTGGTGGCCATCGCCCAAGGCAACGCCACCCCCAACGTTTGCTGGCCATTGCTCACCAGCAGCTGGCGCGCCTTCATGGCGGGGAAATAGCGGTTCATCCAGATGTAGTTGGAGCCCACATCGATGGCCAGGGTTGTCTCTGGGGTGACCACCTGCTTGAGCTCATGGATGACGCGCAGCGGATGGACCGGAGTGCCGCCCATCTCGGCCCCCTCAGTGGCCGTGGCCAGAAGCTCTGCGGCGGCGGCATCCCCCCCACGTCGGTAGTCCCCATCCACGGCCACGTTGAGCTTGGGCCCCAGCCCATCCAGGGTGGCTGAGAGATCCCCGATCAACTCCACGTCCGGCAGGAAGGCCTGGTCCTGGACGGCAGCCTCCACATCGATCGCCACCAGCGGGCGCACTTTTCCCGTGTTCCAGAGGCTCGGGTCGTATTCGATCGCATCGAAGCCCACCGTGATCACACAATCGGCGCTATCGAGGAGATGATCAGCGGGCTGATTGCGAAACAGGCCAACGCGCCCCACGTCATGCGAAGGGCAGGCCCATCCACCAGCTCCTTGAAAGGTGGAGCAGTAGGGGATGGCCGCACGCTGGAGAAAGAGTTGCAGGCTGGCTGCCAGAGCTGGCTGGGAGGCTTGAAGCCCCAGGATCAACAGTGGTTTGCGGGCGCCATTGATCAGGGAGGCGGCGCGCTCCAACGCCGCGGGATGGGCACAGCCGAGCGCCACGGGCTTGCCCCAGCCGTCCGAGAGCTCACCTCCATAGTCGGCCAAGCCCACGTCCTTCGGCAGGCCCAGAAAAGCCGCGCCGGGCCGGCCGCTCTCCGCTGCCCGCACCGCGTTGCCAAACACCTCAGGCAGCCCGTGGCTGGTCAGCGCCGACTGGGCGAATTTGGTGACCGGGCGCATGACGCTCACTCCATCCAGCCCCTGATGGGTGTGCTTGAACCGGCTGTCGAGGGATACCTCTCCGCCGATGGCGAGCACCGGATCCCCTTCTGAGGTGGCGGTCGAGAGGCCTGTCACCAGGTTGGTGACCCCGGGGCCGGAGGTCACCAGACACACGCCCACCTTGCCCGTGAGGCGACCGACAGCCTGGGCCATGAAGGCCGCGTTTTGCTCATGGCGACAGACCACCAGTTGGATCGGCGAATCGAGCAGGGCGATGAACACGCTGTCCACCTTGGCCCCCGGAATCCCAAACACATGGGTGACTCCGTGCCTCTCCAGCAGCTTCACCAGAGCCTGGGCGCCATTCATGGGGTTTTCCATTGATGGACAACCCTAATCAGACCGGTCCATTTGGCAACGCAACTAGCCACGCCTGCCGGGAGTGCCGGGGGCGACTGACTTCGCCCCGTCACCACCCCGGCCATACTGACCCCAGGCGATCCCCAACCCATGGCAGCCGGCACCGGATTGGTTTGGGCGGAGGCCTACCGCGATCACGACCCGGGCCCCGGCCATCCCGAATCCCCCGCCCGCATCACGGCAGTGCGCGAAGGGTTGGAGAGATCGGGCTTGATCGAGCGGTGCGTGCGGCTCACCCCGCGGCCCGCCAGCGAGGAGGAGCTGCAGCGCTGTCACAGCCTGGCTTACATCCACTCGGTGATCCGCGATGTGGCCGACGGCAAACCCTGCCTGTCGACGGGAGACACCGGCCTCGGCGCCCGTAGCGAGGCGGTGGCCCGCCTGGCGGCCGGTGGGGCGATCGTCGCGGTCGAGGCGGTGCTCACCGGTGCGGTGCGCCATGCCTTCGCTGTTGTGCGGCCCCCCGGGCACCACGCCGAAGCCAGCCGGGGGATGGGTTTTTGCATCTACAACAACGTGGCCATCGCCGCCCGCCATGCCCAGGCTGTGTACGGGCTCGAGCGTGTGCTCATCGTCGACTGGGATGTGCACCACGGCAACGGCACCGAGGCCATCTTCCGCCAGGATCCCTCGGTGCTCTACTTCAGCACCCACCAGTCGCCGCTCTATCCAGGCACCGGCGCCGCAGACGACTGCGGTGAAGGCGCTGGAGAGGGCGCCACGATCAACTGCCCCCTGCCAGCCGGCAGTGATGGCGAGGCTGTGATCGGCGCGCTGCGGGCGCGGCTCCTGCCGGCAGCCGAGCGCTTTCGGCCCCAGCTGGTGCTGGTGTCTGCGGGTTTCGATGGGCGCCGGGGTGATCCCCTGGCCGATTTTCAGCTGAGCGACGCCGATTTCAGCTGTCTCACCCAGGAGGTGATGGCCCTGGCCGATCGTCATTGTCAGGGGCGGCTGGTGTCCTGTCTGGAAGGGGGCTACACGCTTGCGGGCCTGGCCAGCGCCTGCACGGCCCACGTGGCGGCCCTGCTCCGCCCATTTCGCGGCGTCCTCGCACCCGTTGCGTGTCCTTACCCTGGCGTGCGGGTTGGGAGCGTTGGGCGGACGCGATGATGACCAGGCTGGCGCTTTATCGGGAGCAGGTCTGGTTGAGCAACTCCTCCGCTTCGCCTTGGTCTTGGTCATGGGCATAGGTATTCAGGAAGATAAACGTCTGCGGATCGCGTCCTTTCACGATTGCAACGCTTTGTTCTGAAATGTTCTGAGCGTTGACATGGGGAAGTTGACGCAGAATTTTGAAGGGGCTCGAATTCCCTACAAGACTCCTCTCCAAAAGCACGGCTGCATAGGTATTGTTGTTGGGTGGCAGCTGGAGCTTGGTGGGTGATGTGGGGTCACTGCTCACCTTCACGCCCTCGAGAGCTTTGAAGACCCCCGACTTGACGCATGACATATGGATGTGCAGTTGGTCCTGATCCCGGCTTTTGCGGGAATTAATGGCGAGCCCTAAGTTGCTCTCGTCAAATTTGTGCGTCTTCAGTGATTCGGTCCATCCGTATTGCCAAATGTTAAGGGTTGGTGTCTCTAGGGTTTGGGGGTCCTCAATGCCAGTCATCTTGATGCTCGGTATAATCAGATAGGCCTCTGGTTTGCTCTTAGAGGCATCTTTAGCGACGATGTATGCGTCATCAGGGTTGTTAATGACGCAATGGGTGTCTTTTCCTTGCTTGCAGCACTCCACTAGGTTCCACAGCGCGTTTGGATTGGGGGGCGGTGGCGCAGGCACTGGACACGTCACGGTGGAGGCCGCAGCGCGAGGCGGGCGGAGAGTAGGGCTTGTATCGCCTGCCAGGACGGGTGAGGCAAGCGGCGAAAGGGCCAGAAGGCTAGCAACCGCGGTGAATGCACAGCGCTGGGCATGAGCCATGGCTTACGCCTCCTGATCGCTCGTGCCCTTGGCCAGGGCGTAGGCCGCCGCGACCACGTCGTTGATCGCCTGATCCACGGCCCCCTGTTGCCCGCTGAAGGAAAAATCTCCGTCCACATGGCGCCCCGTCGCCACCAGCGACCAGAGGGTCAAAGTCGCCTGGGCCTTGGCGTCGGCGTTGGTGGCGGCGCTGGCGAGGTGCTGGTTGAGCTGCTCGCCAGCCTGCGCCAAACGCTCGGCTGAGCGGCTGAGAAACCCTTCTGTTCCCCCCAGGAGTGGATTGTTACCACCGGCGTTCGCTTCGATCTGGCGCAAGAGAGTGGCCAGCCTCCCGAGAGCTTCCAGCAGCTTGCCGTACGTGGCAGGCTCCACCTCTGCAGGGAGCTGTTGGGC
>Ga0315899_10002075_pt1 | contig 22429 bp, 19 predicted proteins | sample LakEriMetagenome_2_FD_203518 | JGI IMG/M metagenome (GOLD analysis project Ga0315899, IMG submission 203518) | Freshwater fungal communities from buoy surface, Lake Erie, Ohio, United States - Buoy 4 MA112 | ecosystem: Environmental > Aquatic > Freshwater > Lake | place: USA: Lake Erie, Ohio... | reverse complement strand
GCGCCTGCCATGATGCAGGAGTTGCCTATTTCGACCAATCGCATACAGCCTGCTATCCAGTTCGTCCCTCAGGTGAACAGCAATAGTTTGCAGGGCAGCACTCCCGCGGTTCAACCTGCCCCGCAGCAATCTTTCTATGATGTTCCAGTGGGCTTTGCACCCGTGCAGTCGCCTGGGTTCCCTGGTCCCTAGCGTTCCCTCTCAAAGATTAGGGGACAGTCTGGATTTGATTCGGTGGCGCGGGCGCTTCATCGATGGAACTCGGTATCAACCGCATCGGCGTAAACGCCGGATAAAACCCTGGCGGAGGATTCAGAATCATGTCCGAGGGGAAAGTAATATCTTTTGTGGTGTTGGTGATGAGGAGTTGATTTTTCGATAGGATCGGCCCCGTAAGGTTTCGAATGGTTCCTTGACTTGCAGCCGCATTTCCTAACGTGATGGTGTTCGTCGCCAGTATTGCACCTCCGATGGTGCACGGAAATATATCCGAGAAATCATTGTCAGCGATGCCTCCAAAGGGAGTGTGCGATGGGTTGAAGTTGTACGACAAATCAGATTCACGCAGGTTGTTGGTTAAAGACGAGTCCAGGCGGGTTTTGTCCACCACAGACCCATCTACAATCATGGCTGGATAATTTCTTCCGACCGTTTCCCAACAGATGCCTCGCACGAGCTCCACCATTGGGCAATTTTTGAAAACGAGCGTCGATCGGATTCGGGAATTTCTGATTTGGACAGGTTTATTTTGGCAATCGACGATGTAGATGCCTGAACTCGCGGGTGAGCTGTTGTTGAGGGAGAAAGGATTGAACGTATCGCTTAAGACGGTGCTGTCGATGTACGTATAGGCAGTGGATTGATCTGTTCGATAAAGTTTAAACGCATCAAACTTGAAACCAGTCAACCCATCGCTAACAATCGATAACTCGATTTTCGAGGGTGGGCTTGGTAGGCTTGGGAAAGTGAATGGAGGGATGTTGACTCTGGTCCAGCTTCCCGCGCTTGGAGAAATAGGTGTAGAACTGATCGAATAAATAGTGGGACCTCCTTGTGCGTATGCAGCGATTTGCAATCTGTATTGGCTCGATGCATTATCGGGCTTCATATAGCACTCGGCTTGATACTGGCCACCAGTAACCATAAGGTTTGTGATGTCTTGTACTGGAGAATCTGTTACTGCTGTCCGGTTGGAGATCTGGCCGGAGGCTGGTGGGTTGTGCGATTCGGATGTAATTCGGGTCACCGTCGCCGCTTGATTATTGCAGTACCAGCCGGATAAATCGGAGCTGAAATCCGGGTTCGAAAGCAATTGTGAGTTGCCGATCCTCGGAAAGATCGTGATGGCGTTGGCGTTAGGGCTCAGATAATAAGTTCCTGGATAAGAACTCTGGTTCGACACGAAACTCGGTAGGTTGCTGAACGGTGGGTTACTAAACCATGGGATTGAGTCGATTTTCCGCTGCATAAGGTTAGAAGGAGCGCCGGTGAACGTATTCCCTGTCATTGCGTCTAGATGGATTGTCGAAACTAGTGATGTGTAGGTGTCTTGACGAGCGATGGACCAGTGGTTGGCTTTAACGCTTGATGAGGTAAACCAGACACTAGCTGCATCCGAGTAGAGGGAGCAACGGAAGTTTTCATAGAGTGTTGGGCGAGCCTCGTAGCGGGCGGTTAGTCGCTGGACCGCACTTCCAAACCTACCAACGGAGGTGACTTGTGCAGCCCCATTCGGAGCGGCACCGGCCGACGAGTAAGTCGCCGTCACCGAGAATCCCGATCGGGGGGAAGTATCTTGTTGCAAGGTTGCGGCAGGATCGGTGATCGCACCGGCGTTGTACTGACGTTGCCAGAATTCGAGGCCCGCCTGTGCCATTCTTCGCGCTTCCAGTTGCTCGCGAAGCTCCTGATTTGCTTTGCCAGCCACACGGGACATCTCGAGTCCCGCAACGGCTAGGCATGCGATGACCGCGCTCATCCCCATCACCATAGGATAGAGACTTCCGGTGCGCCGTGTAGCAAGTGTCCGAGCGTTGTCGTGTTTGGTCGGGCTCATGGAATGTTGAAATCGGACGTGGAAATGGGGTTAAGCGATATTAGGGGCCCTGGAGCGGGCCGTGGGTTGGCGTGTCACCGTTTTTGAAGGCGGTAACGGTGGTGATCGATTGGCCGCTACGAGAGAGCGACACGGTGATCCTGTAGGAAAACGCATAAGTCGCATTCGTCTGTGTCCAGTCGTTGCTTTTCAGACGCTCGATGACCGTGGAACGGGTCCATGATGAGAAGCCTGGTATGTCGGTACCCGATCGGCTTTTGGGTGGGGACTCGGTGAGGTTGTGGTAGTCGTCGACGTCATCCCAATTGGTGCGGATATTGCCATTGGTTTCACCTGATTCTCGTCCCGGGGTCGCGGGTGGTACGGACTGTGGATCGCAGGCGGGCAACGATAAAATCTCGGAAAGAAGTTCGGTTGCCAGCAATTGACCTTGCAAGCGGTTCATTTCGTCGGTTGTGCGTTTCCGCGATGCTGCGATCGAAGCCATCGTTGCAATCATGAGAACACTCATCAACGCCGTCGAGGCAGCGACCTCGATCTGCGAAAAGCCACGGGTTGAGCGGGATCGCCATGGTGTTGGACGACGTCTCACTACAGGCTGGGAAAGCATCACGGTGCGTTTACCTCCGGTTGAGCCAGCAACCTAGCGCTGGCAACGATGTTCGGATCGAGACCAGGCAGACTGGAGATCAGGATGTCGACCGAGGCAAGATTTCGTCGGCTCGTAACAGTATTGCTGGTGCCATAGACATAGCCCATCGCTAAAAAACGAGGGGAGGCACTCGATAGTGTTAGCCAACTGCTACCTCCGTTGGAACTCGTATGCATCCTGACGTTGGACGGGAGGTTGGATAGCGCCGACAGTCCCTGTACCCGAATAGGCGGATTCTCGTTGGTGGTCGAGAGGATGACGGCAATCCAAGGGTTGACTGTCAATCGATCGATAGGTGCGAGTGGAAACTCGACATACTGATATTTGGAACTCAAGTCCTGGTTGTTGATCTGGATATCTGCATAGACAGTGTTGAGAATCGGTCTTTGGCCTGCATCGACGTCGGTCACTCTGAGACGCAATGAGCCAACCGCCGTGGGGTCTGCGCTTCGCACCATCATCTCCACGGATCCCAAATCCCAAGTTTGAAGGGGGGCTGGGCGAAACACAACCGCGATGTGCTGCGTGGAGCTAATGCTGTATTCTTGGTAGGTGACCGATGGCAATGAGTCTACTTTTTGGATCAATACACTTTCCGAACGGAAGCGATTGGGGATCGAGGAGGCGCCAACGAAGCCATACTGCAATTCCAACGATGGGATATCTCGCAGGATCGGTACATCCGTTCCACCATTCATCTGCCGGTAGAGATGCTTCGATGAGGAGGTTCCATCGGTTTTCCACTCGTAACGGATTTGCTCGGGTAGGAAATCTCCATTGCGATCTGGAACGCAAAACTCGATCGCAGTCGAAGTTGATTCAGCGATCGCACTCGCCATTTCAATCTCCATCGCCATCTGGATGGAAGCGTCTGCGACCTGCTGGACATTGCGATAAAATCGTTCGTCTAGGGACTTTGATCGGAGCATCAGCATCATGCAGGCGGCAAGGCCGGCGAAGATCATTGCAGCGCTCGGGATCGAGACGAGCAAATCGAGGGAAGCGATGCCGCGGCGAGAATTGGAATGTTGGAGGGGCTTCGAAGACGTACTCATTGCAAAGTGACCTGTCCTTCCGCCGATAGTTGCACCTGGCCTGAGGATTGTCCACAACAAATTCCAACCGAAGCAGATGCATCCGGCACCCCAAAGCGATCAAAGGTGATAGTAAGGTCGGATTGGGTACTTTTGGAAATTGGGCTGGGTAAACCGTTGATGATCGGGCAAAGAAGGGTGTCGTCTAGAATTACTTGATAGGTGCTCGAAGGACGCAGAGGAGAATCGAGAGGATCGATTCGGTAGAAATTTTTATTGTACGAGACCAATAGAGTTACGTTTCGAGCCGTGAACCTCGCGTGCCTGCGGGCTAGTTCGATATCTTGGACCAATCGCTGGCATGCGACTTGAGTGCGGTACCGATTGAGGCTGGCTGTGTATTTGGGAATCGCAACGGCAGCTACGATGCCCAGCACGAATAACGTTACTACCATTTCTTGAAGCAAGTAACCCGCAGTGGCTCTCTTGTGGTGCTTTATCCGTCTAGGAACTCCTCGCATGATTAGATGCTGCTTCCCAAACATGTGGACGCATCGGTTGGAAAGCTGAGTTGCGGCGCTCCGAGTGCGGGAGGTTTTAGGGGGCATGAGATCAGATCCGGAACATCGATCGGATCAGAAATCGGTTCCCGATCGAGCATATTCGCCCACGCGACTTTGCCTGGTGTGATGATTCCCGCTCGAATGCATTCGAATAGGACCTCGACGATTTCACCATCCCACGCTTTGTAGGAGTCGGTGCGTAGGATGAAGGCAGCTTTTTCAAGTGGAAGTGCTTTTCGGTACGGACGCGTGCTGGTCATAGCATCGAACGCATCGCTAACGGCGAGAATTCTCGCCATCAAAGGAATGTCGCGACCTTTGAGGCCTTGAGGGTAACCGGATCCATCGAATGCCTCGTGGTGGAGCAAAACTCCGGGGAGGACGTAGTCGATGTTGGTCAAGTGCCTAAGGATCGAGTACCCGATGAACGGGTGCGATTTGATGATCTCGAATTCTTCGTTCGTGAGTTTGTCTGGCTTTTTCAGGACGTGGTCTGGAATACCGATTTTCCCAACATCATGGAGAAGACCCGCCATGTGGATACGGTCGCATTCCTTTGCGGATAATCCCATGCGTTTGGCGATGCATTGAGCGAAGGATGCGACGCGCTCGCTGTGACCTGCTGTGTAGCAATCTTTGGCATCAATCGCGTTGATGATGGCTAGCACCAGCCCTTTGGTGAGTGCTTCTTGAGCGGCGAAAAGTTCCGAGTTGCTCGCTTGGGACGCCAACATGTTCGCAGCGGTGGTTAGCAAGCCCGCTTCGAACGTCCCGAATCTTAAGCGGTTCCAGTCTTCACTAGGTGCCTCTGCTCGGCTCGGTTTGCTGGTTGAGGAGTACTTGTTTATCGCTATCAACCAGCCATAGATGCGTTCCCCCTTGGCCACGACGGTCAACATGCAGTTTTGGATGAAGGGGAATCGATCGAGGATGAGTTTGTCGCGCGATCGATCGAGCAAGATCGGGCTGGTGCGGCCTTGGGCGGTCAGATTCTGAGTCAATTGATCCAGTTGCCATGCCGAGAACTCGACTTCGGGTCCTGCGAGCAGATGCAATCTCGAGGGCTCGAGGGAATTCGGTGCGTTCGCTCCGAACACCTCCAAGAATAGGAGACTTTCCGCTTGGATCACTTGTGCCATCGGCGCGACGCAAGTGTGAGCTACCTCGACGGAGGATGCGTTGACGGTGTACAGGTCTGCGAATTGATGGGATTGGCGAAACCAGGTTAGTTCTTCAAAATCCTGGGTGACTTGTTCAATGAACGATTCTGCGTATTCCTCGTGCGGCGGCGCGGCCGGCGAAGCCACTTCGCTATTGCCTTTCCATTCCGCTTCTAACTGACCGCGCACGGACGAAATCAGTGTCCGGAGCAGACCGCTTGATACGTTTGGTTTTGGTGTGAACAACGCCACGGAGGCGTCTCGGCGTTCGGATGCATCGATTACGAGGACTGTTAGGTTGGGCTCGTGAGTAATTTCCCCAATTCCGTCGATGAGCTGATCCGGGCGGAATTCGATTTTCGCGAGTTCTGTTTGTAGCGATTGTGCCTTGGATTCCTCCGAGCAAACGATGTTGAGGATATCGAGGCCTGGCCGTCCGAGCACGATTGGAAACGATGCAATCGCGATCGGTGACTCCAGTGCGGGTGCGAGCTTGGATGCGAATTGCTTTGCAAAATCGAGGGATTTGTTGGAGTTGAACAGCATTTTTAGTTCCCAAAGCGTGGGATGGGGACATCGTAATCTTGGCCAAAAAAGCCACCTGTATGTAGCACAGGAAAAGTCTTCGGGAGCGGAATATTTTTCCCAAACCGATTTGCATGGCCACTTTTCAAGTCCTACGTTTTTACGCCGCGACAGGTAACTCTGGACCGAGTGTTGAGTCTGGGACGAGCGGCAAAGAGTCCTAATGTATGAATGGGAGACATGCGAATGTCCGGAATGAAATCGAGCGGTTCCAAGTTGCGTCGTGCGTTTAGCTTGGTCGAATTGGTAGTTGTCGTTTTGATCGTCGGAATCTTGGCAGCCGTCGCGGCTCCAAAGATGTTCGACACCAGCACCAAAGCACGGGAATCGGCGACCAAAGCGTCGCTGAGTGTTGTGCGCAATGCAATTGAGCTGTATTACTCCGAGCACAATGTGTACCCTACCGCAGCGCAGTTGGTAGAGGTGACAAAGGTGTCTCCGGACGGTATGAAAAACTTCATCAAAGGCCCATTCCCAGTTAGTTCTTACGGGAAGAAAGATGCTTCGGTCCTCGCAGGTACTGCTGCAGACTCCGGAACCACCGGTTGGGTTTATGACGCTGCGACTGGTAGCTTTTGGGTCAACGACACCACGAACTTCAGCAAGTGGTAGTCGTTTTAAGTCTGTTCCTTCAACCCTCCGAAAAGTTCATTTAACAGATCGATCATCATGAGCAAACGATCCCTTGGAAGAATCCTCGTCGCCGAAGACAACAAGGTGCTCGGCGACGTTCTCCGGTTCAATCTGGAACGGAGTGGATTTGAGGTCACGTTGGCTCGCAGTGGTGACGCTGCAGCGAAGCTGCTTTCGGATGGGACGTACGATCTGCTGATCACCGATGTTGAAATGCCTGGAATGAGCGGTGTGGATTTGTGTCGGTTCGTTCGAGATGAACTCGGTAACTCGGACTTGCCTATCGCTATCTGCTCCGCGCGGGGACTCGAACTCGATGATCAAGCGTTGAAAGCGAAGTACGCTGTAGCCGAAATTGTTTTCAAGCCTTTCAGCGTGCGTGACTTGGTTGCCTTGGCGAGCCGTTTGTTGTCTCCCGCAGACGCTCCCAAGACGCAACCGTTCCCTTTTCCTATTGCCAAGTAAAAGCATAGCGATGTCCGAAGCACCCACGTCCAATCCTTTGGCGCGCCGACTGTGCAACCAGTACCTCCTCTTTTCGATGGTGGGACTGCTGACGTTCTTTGCCATCGTCGTCTACATCTGCGTACAAGTCCCACGTGTGGATCTGGTCGCAGCCTCGATGATGATTCCCTGTTTGGTCTTCTTCGTTGGGTCGATCGTATTCAAGCGGTCTGTTTACTGGCTGAGCGAATTGGAAGACCAGTTAACTCGCTTTGCTGACCCAACGGTCGGTGTTGAGGGATTGAAGCCAATTCCGTCGACGTCGAATTTGGCGAGTGGCTGGAACCAGTTACTGGCCAAAGTACAACAGCAGGAAGTTTGGAACGGCGTAGAGCGACGACTATCCGAGTCATTTAATGCACAGCAAGTCAAACGTTGGGAGGCTATCTTCCAGCAATTGTCCGATGGTGTCGTCCTGTGCGACGAATCAGGGGTGATCGTCGAGACCAACCGAGCCTTTTCCAATTTGGTCGGTGAAACGGATTCGTCGCGATTGGTGGGTCAACCTTTGGTGGATTCGATCAAACCGATGATTCACGACACAGAATCGATCAATGTTGTAGAACAAATGGTGGTTGGCCCTGCGAGTCAAGTCGGCGAGGTCCGGGTAAGCGATCGCATTGAGGATGGGGTTTATCGCGTTAGCATGCGGCGTTCCAATCAGGAATCCTTGGGGCATGGTGCGATGGTATGGACTGTCCGAGACATCACCCAGCCGCGGCTCGCGGAACGTGCTCGAGAGCAGTTCGTGGTGACGGCAACTCATGAATTGAGAACTCCGCTCGCGAATATCCGTGCGTACGCTGAAACGCTGAGTACTGCGAAGGACATTGATGTCGAGCAGCAGCAAGACTTTTTCAATGTGATCAACAATGAAGCAACCCGTCTGGCTCGGTTTGTCGACGAATTGCTCAACGTGAGCCAAATGGAAGCTGGCGCAATTACTGTTCAAAAGCATGAGATTTATTTGGATCGTCTCATGTCGGAATTGATCGATCAGCAACGTCCTTTGAGTATCGAAAAATCGCAACGGCTGGAGTACCTTGCCCCGCCGAAGATGCCTCGAGTTCGAGGTGATAAAGACAAGTTGGCGGGAGCGATCAGCAATTTGATCGGAAACGCGATCAAGTACACTCCGAATGGCGGGACGGTCAAGGTACGAGTCGAAAATGACCCGCACCAGGTATACATCCATGTCGAAGATACCGGATATGGTATTTCGAAGGAGGATATCGCCAAACTGGGTAGCAAGTTCTACCGAAGCAGCGATGAGCGAGTTCAGAATCTATCTGGTAATGGGCTAGGACTAGCGTTCGCGCAAGAAGTCGCGAGGCTGCATGGTGGCCGCCTGAACATTCGGTCGGAAATCAACGTCGGTTCATCGTTCACACTCGAATTACCGATTGAATAGCGGATTGGCAGGGGTTCCATGATCGAAGCGAAGCGGACGGGAGCGGTCGATATCCTGGAGTGCAGTGTTCCTCTCACACGAGAAAACACCTCGGTGTTTCGCGCATGTTGGGAACGACTTTCTTCTTCTGGACAACCAAAGATCGTCGTCGACATGCGGAGCACCCCTCTGATTGATAGCGCAGGATTGGAGGCCCTTTTGGACCTCAAGGATCGTTGTGAGGAGGTTGGCGGTTCGGCGATTCTGGCGCGACCAACACCACTTTGCCACGATATCCTGCGAGTCAACGGTCTGAATCGGGAATTTCAAATCTATAGCGATTATGTGCAGGCACTGGGGAGTTTCTCGAAATGACGATCGACGCTTCCAAAATCGCAGATCCTCTAGATCCGCTAGCTGACAACGCCTTCGGTCGAAAGAGTTCTCGCAGCGCGCTCAGCCCGATCCGAAGCACAAGGAATCTCCTTCGCAAGCCCGCCAAGCTCGGGGAATCGCTGGTCGGTGCTGGGATCATCAGCAACGAGGAACTCGAGACCGCATTGCGGACTCATGCGCAGAACAGGAACCAACTCGGCGAGACCTTGCTGGAGATGGGGGTTGTCGATGAGGATTCCTTGTTGCTATTCCTCGGTCAACAAGCCGGTATTCCCGCGATTCGATTGCGAAGTGGATTGGTGGATCCTATCGCGGTCAAACTGATTCCGCGTTCGAAAGCGGAGAGCTTGTGTGCACTGGGAATGTTCCAAGTGCGGGGCACGCTCACGGTGGCGATGGCAGAACCGGGTAATCTTCGGCATATCGACGAATTGAGTCGCATCACGGGTTTGACCATCAAGCCTGTATTGTCGATGCGTGGGTCGATCGAACGGATGTTGAAGAACTGCTATGAAGACAATTTTTCAGTCGACGAAGTGACTGCGGATTTGGATGAAGATGCAGTATCGATCGAGACCGATGCGATCGACGTGTCCCTTGCGGACGTTGAATCGCTGACGGAAGGTAGTCCCGTCATCAATTTGGTCAATTACATCATCGTTCAAGCGATCCGCCAAAAAGCTAGCGACATTCACTTTGAGCCATCGCAAGCATCGTCGACGGTCCGTTATCGTGTCGATGGTTACCTGCGCGAGATCCTCCGTCCACGTCGTGAGTTTCACGCGGCCATGGTGTCCCGTTTGAAGGTGCTTGCAAAGCTCGATATCTCCGAGCATCGGATGCCGCAAGACGGCCGTATCCATTTGCGAGTCGACGGTCGAGAGATCGACTTGCGAATTTCAACACTCCCAACCATCTTAGGTGAAAAGGTGGTGATGCGGGTATTGGACAAAAAGAATGTGACGTTTTACCTCGATAAGCTCGGCATGAGAAACGAGGTGTTAGGGACCATCAAGGAACTTTTGCATCGGCCGTATGGGCTCCTTTTAACAACCGGGCCGACGGGTAGCGGCAAGACGACGACCCTGTATTCGGCCGTGGAGTTGATCAAGTCGGTCCAACGAAACATTGTTACGGTTGAAGATCCTGTCGAATATCAACTTGACCAGATCAATCAAGTTCAGGTCAGCAGTGCCAAGTCGATGCAGTTTAGCGATGCATTGCGATCGATTTTGCGCCAGGATCCGGATGTGATCATGGTGGGGGAAATCCGTGATGCGGAGACAGCCTCGATCGCTATTCAAGCTGCATTGACCGGTCACTTGGTTTTGAGCACCCTTCACACCAACGATAGTTTCGGTGCTGTCACGCGTTTGCGAGATATGGGGATTGAGCCGTTTAAGATTGCAGCATCCCTCCTCGGGGTGATCGCCCAACGGCTGGTTCGAACGATATGTCCGGCTTGCGATATCGCTTACTACCCAGAGCCGGAACAGTTGGACGCGATCCGATACCAAGGAGATCGCCGTCGGCAGTTCCACCGTGGTCAAGGTTGCCGGGAGTGTTTTGATACTGGGTATCGAGGCCGTACAGGCATTTATGAGATATTTTCCCTCGATCGCACGGCGAGAGAGATCATTACACGGAACGGGACTACCGACGAACTTCGCATCAATCACCGGAAGTTGGGCCGAAGCTTGCTCCTCGATGAAGGTATCTACCTTGCGGAGCAAGGGAGGACCACGGTTGAAGAGGTTCTCGAAGTGGCTTACTGCGACGAGTAAAAAGGCCTCCTTTTTCTATCATGAAATTCCAATATCAAGCTACGAACAAGCAGGGAGCGGTGGTCCAGGGGACCGTCGATGGGGCCTCGGCCATGGCGGCTCGCAGTTCGTTGCGATTTGCTGGATTGAACATTCAGAGCATCGAGCCCGTCACCATGGGCTCATCCGATGCATCCGTTTCTGTCTCTCGAAATCCATTGATCAAACCCCTAACCTCGAAGTCGACGGGGCTGTTCGGCAAGGGATTCCTTGGAGGCAAGCGGGTCAAATACAATGATCTTGTGGTTGCGCTCTCTCAGCTATCGATCATGATTCAGTCGGGAGATGACTTGGCCGGGGCGATCCGAGTGGTTGCCGATCAATGCGTCCATCCGACGCTTCGACAGGTGTTGCAGTCGGTGAAGCGGGATGTGGAAGAGGGGCTGAAGTTTTCCGTCGCAATGTCGAAGCATCCGAAGGTCTTCGATGTCTCCATGGTCGCTGCGGTCGACGCCGGGGAACATTCCGGAAAATTGATCGATGTTTTGGAACGGATGACGACGCTCCTACAACGGGACCAGCAACTTAAGAGTAGCGTACTGTCGATGCTGACTTACCCGGCCGTGCTGCTGTTTATCACCTGCTCCGTCGTATCATCCATGTTCTTTTTTGTGTTGCCTCAGTTCGCGAAGGTGTTCAAGGAGATGGAGCGACCAGTACCTCCGTTGACATCATTTCTGCTTTCGGTTGGCACAACCCTTCAGAACTATTGGTTCGTCATAATCGGTTTTCTAGGAGTGTTGATCGCAGCTGCACTTTACGCGCGAAGATTTCCGCAGTGGCGATATACGATCGACTACATCATCCTTAATGGTTTCGGTGTGCGGGAAGCGAGTCGACCGCTCATGGCCGGTCGAATCTTTCGCTTGATGGGTACCATGCTTGAAAACGGAGTTCCGTTGTTGGACACCGTCAAGCTGAGTCAACGCGCGACGAAAAATGTCTACTACCGCGATATGTTTCGACGGATGGAGAAGGACATTCTGGAAGGTAAAGGGATCGGTCCGACGGTTGCGGCCGTGACCTTTTTCCCGGTTGGTGCCGGTCATATGCTCGAGACGGGGGAACGCTCTGCGAAAATCGCGTTCGTCCTTCAAACCATCGGGGAATACTACGAAAAAGAGGGTGAACAGAAGCTTCGTTGGTTCGTGAAGTTGCTCGAGCCTGTCATGATTATGGGTTTAGGTGGGGTTGTGGGCACCGTCGTGATGTCGATTGTGCTGCCTATGCTGGATATAACGACAGCCACCTAATCGGCATCGGTGCTTTGTCTCGCTTAGGCTCCTACTGTGACCGAATCGAGAACTACGGTTTTCTACTATGCTCACAGCACCGATCCGACGCATCAAAAACCTGTTCCTAAACCCTAGTCGGGGTTGGGTGGGGATGGATATCCATCAAAGCGCAATCCACATGGCTCAAGTGGAACGCATTGGGGCGGAATACACGCTCGGCGCGATATGGACAGCCTTTCAGCCTGCAACGCGGGCCGCCGTCTCCGAGAGCCTCGCTCCTTCGGCAGACAATCCACAAATCGCTCTTGAGAGCATGATCGAGCAAGCGAAGCGGGCTAGAACACTTTTCAGTAGTTCTTTGGCCGGAATCGCCGTCGGCGGAGGGATGGTCGAGTATCGGGAGTTTGAACTAGATATCGAGAAACCCTCGGAATTGGACGGAGCGGTACGCAGCGAACTGGAGAAGGAGCATGGATACGATTTCGACCAAACGGTGGTCAAGGCCTGGGAATTGCCGACCGGACGACGGTTGCGCAGTCGCAAACAGAGCGCTGCGGTCGTAACCGCGGATTATGATTTTTCGATGTGGTTGGGCGAAATGATTTCTCGGGCGGGTTATGCACCCGAGGCGCTCGATGCACTTCCGTGCGCACTGGCGCGAGCCTCTGAAATGTTTCTTAGGGGAGGGGATCATCCGTGCCTCATGGTTCATATCGGGGATGATTGCACCACGGTGACTCTCGTGCACCAAGGGTTGCCGATTCTAACCCGAGTCTTGAATCAACACGGTTTCGAAAAAATGCTGGTACCACTCGCTAGCGAGTTCGCTATCAGTCTTTCCGAGGTGAATCTTTTACTGATGAAGGCAGCGACGGAAGGGAGTCGGCAGCTTGAGACTCCGAACGAGTTGATCGAGATCGTTTCGGAGTTCCAGCTTCGCTTTGTTCAGTCGCTCGCAGGCGAGGTCTACCGAACCCTCGAATACATTCGCGCTGAGCACGGCGATAGCGAACCCAGCGGCATACTCTTGTGCGGGAATGGTTCCGTGATGCCGATGCTTTCGCTTCAATTTGAGCAATTGCTGGAGATCCCGACCGAAGCGTGGTCGCTGGCAGGTAGCGAACAAGTCAATCGCGGGATGCCCATGAGTCTCTATGCAGTTGCTGCTGGACTATCAGCGATCGCTTGGGAGGAGAACTAGATGCACGTCAACTTACTCCCACCGGAATTGGTAGCCAAAAGCCGATTGAAGGGTGCGATTCAAAGCTGGGTGGCGCTGATCACGCTATCCATCGTCACCTTGGCTGCTATCGGTGCGCCATTCGTTTGGAAAGCCTGGAAACTGTACGGCCACCTTCAGCAATTGCAAAGCGAAGTCGGTCCGGTGCGATTGAAGGAAAAAAAGATACAGGGGCTGCGGAAAATTACATTGGATCTGAAAAAGCGGACCCAACGTATCGAATCGATTTTGGCTCCGAACCGAATCCCTTCCTTGTTGGGCATTTTAGGAAAAACCTTTCAATCCAAAGATGGTCCGATCGCAATGCAGGATTTGCAGATCAACGTACAGGCTGTTGCGAAACAACCCGAGTCAGCTCAACGGATGGCTGGTGCAGTTAGCAAATCCACAGGGTCGCACGCAACCCAGGTCGTGGTGCGCGGATTTACTGGCCTGCAGCCGACGGTCGCAGAAGTCATCCAACGCCTCGATGGGTACGGGGTTTTTCAAAACGTCCATTTGCGGTCCACTCGCGATTCGGTGGTGGCGGAGCAATTGGTAGACGAGTTTGAGTTGGAGTGCAGTTATGCAGAGTAATACGCGATTTTCGTGCTCGACGTTAAAAAAGCTCCGATGGTCTGTCCATGTCGCCGGAACTCTGATCATGGTTGGAGCGGTCCTCGCCGCGTGGAAATCTCATTCCTTGACGAAAGACTGGTATACGAGCATCGAGGAAGAAATTCAGGGGCATGCTCAAGCTCTACGGGACGTTGATAAGATTGAATCGCAGCTTCAAGAGTCGTTGCAGTCTCGAGATCATGTGGCCACCTCATTCCGATCGATGCGAGATCGAGTTCCTGTGCGATTGATTGACTCTGATATTTTGGGCCAGTTGGAAAAGGTCGTCGAGGCATGCAATTGCACACTCAACGACTTTCGACCCGCTGGAAACGAGATGATCAATACACCGGACTTGAAATGTAAAGTCCGTTCCTTCCAATTGAGTATGAATGGCACTTACGCAAGCCTTTTCGAGCTTGTATCGGAATTGGAAGCGTTACCATTCCTTCTCGAAGTGAAGAAATTGCACGTGTTGGCCCCAAGTGATGGCAAACGAGATAGCCGGATCGAGTTGGAGATCGGGATACTCTATTCGCCGGAGTGGGGGGAGAGTGTTGCCGGTGCAGAAGATCGAGCTTGATGGCCTGGTCCGTCGTAACAACGACTAGCGCATCAGGTTTTATCCTGGCCGAACGCTCTAGGCATGGGAGCACTATTGAAAGGGATCTGCCAAATGATGATCATGAAATCACTCAAGGTTAAGTACGCTCTCATTCCTGTTCTGGCTGCGATTCTCGGTTACGTTTTGATCCGTGAGGATGGAGATTTCGCGGAGTCGACTTCTTTGAGTAACAACCCAAAGCAGCACGTTGGAGCGACGATTGCTCCCGTTGAATGGCCCCAGTTTTCGGTGGAGGAAATCGCACTGCTTCAGCCGTTTCAAACGCTGAAGCAACTTGATTCGTTGGGAGTCGGCGATAGCGCCACGGGCAACGAATCGATTCCACAGGAGGCTTTGGGTGGGGGCGAGGCAATCGGTCCCGTTGAGGTCCGCGCGATTTTTCAAACCCCCAACGGTGCGGCGGCACTCCTCGGGAATCGCGTGGTGCGCGTCGGTGACGTTCTCGACGATGGGCGACGGGTTACCGCCATTCACCCGCAGGGTATCCAAGTCTCTGATGAATAATCTCCTGAACAATTTCCTGGACAATCTCCGACCAATAATCGCTTCGTTGTAGCGATCGACGTTGTAGCGATCGACGACCGGATACGGAACTCAAGCCGAATTGCTAGCATCATGATCACAGGTATACCGGGACATGGTGTCCAACGCGTAGTTGTCGTTGATGCGGGCACCTTATCCAGCTAGAATGCTATCGCTTTAGGCTTCCGGTAGATCCGATTTTCGCTGCGTGGCGTGACGGTGATTTCCGTCGGAAGCATTTGATCGACCCAAACGGATTTGAGTTCGGACATGACCCGAAATACCTTGAGCGAAGCCAGGACCAAGATTGTCGCTACGGTGGGACCAGCTTGTGAGGACGAAGCCATCCTCGCCGAATTGATCAGCCATGGTGTCGATATTTTTCGAATCAATGCGGCGCACGGCACCCAAGAGGATTACGCTAGAGTCTTGCAGAAGATCAAAAATGTCCGCGAGAGAAGTGGCTTTCCGGTCGGGGTTCTCCTCGACTTAGCTGGTCCCAAGATTCGTCTCGGGAAACTATTGCAGGATCCATTGGAAGTCGATGTTGGGCAGGAGTTGTTTTTTGTCCGTGGGAATGAGCCCGGGGCCTCCAACGAGCTGACCAGCAATTATTCGAAGTTGATCGACGAGGTCGCGGTGGGCGATCGTGTGATGCTCGCCGATGGAACAATTTCGATGCAAGTCGTCGACAAATCTCGGGATCGAATCCGCTGTTCGGTGACGGTACGAGGCACGATTCGATCGCGTCAAGGAATCAATTTGCCGGGCGTCTCACTGTCGGTTTCGTCGATGCGTCCAGAGGATATCGACAACGCATTATGGGCAGCTCGTAACGAGGTCGATTTTATTAGTCTCTCGTTTGTTCGCAGCGCTCAAGACGTCTCGTCACTCAAAAATCTGTTGGCATCCATGGACGCTAACGCATTGGTAATCGCGAAGATTGAGAAGCGAGAAGCTTTGGAGTGCCTTGAAGAGATCGTCGATGCAGCGGACGGAGTCATGGTTGCCCGAGGGGATCTCGGCGTCGAGATCGACGTTGCTGAAACTCCGGTGGCTCAAAAGCGAATAATCCAGGTCTGTCGGGAGAAGCTGAAGCCGGTGATCGTTGCGACGCAGATGCTCGAGAGTATGCATCACAATCGGCGTCCAACGCGTGCGGAAGCGAGCGACGTGGCGAATGCGATCCTCGATGGTGCCGATGCGTGCATGCTCAGCGGTGAAACAGCCATCGGTGAGTTTCCGGTCATCGCAGTCGAAACGATGAACCGAATCATGCTGAGTACCGAGCGGATGCTGAAGGATCAACCGCAGGAGCCGAAGACCCGATTTTCTTCGCGCGTCCATCCGGTAACCTCGGCCGTAACTCATAACGCAGCGAATATAGCTGAAGCCATCAACGCGAAGATGGTCGTAGTCGCATCGCGGACCGGCGGCACCGCGTGGGTTAAGGCGAAGCAGCGGAACTATATCCCGACTCTAGGTGTCAGTGATTCCGATCAAACGCTCCGGCGGATGTGCTTGTTTTGGGGAATCATGCCCCATAAAGTCCAAAATATGGACAACCCCGAGATGCTGTTTGACGAAGTGACTCGTTGGGGAAGGGACTCCGGCATCCTTTCCGCAGGGGATCGCGTCGTTTACGTGACCGGAACTGGGTTGCTCAACAACACGCATAATTTGTTGGTGGTCCATGAAGTTCCGCAAGCTTAAAGCCCTGAATTTACACAGGCCCCAAGCGTTAACGCGCCTTATCGGGTGATCGATCTGGCCTAGAATGGCGTATCATAGATTTGGTTGGCGATGCTAAGGTTGGTGTCAACTTCTGTAGCATTTGTGCGTGGCTTGTTTCGTCGATGGCTTCATAGCCGGCGATTGGAAATGCGCTCCATTCCTGCCTGGGACTTGCGAATTGTGAATATACCGATGGTTTCACGGATTCTCCTCGTTTGGTTTCTGGTCGCGTTGGGAGGTTTGTTTCCTGCCATCGAGTCGTTCGTCGCAATACGCATCGATCCGGGAATCGCGCTAGGCCAGGACGCAGTCGAAGAGACGCGTAAACCGGCGGAGATGCTCCAGCAGGCTCGTCTGATACGGGTACCCGTACCGACTACGGTGGAAGTGGAAAGCCGAGTGATCAATACCCTTGAGAGCATGACCGCGCGTCAGCAGGGGAATGATCGTCCTATGGCAATTCTCGAATTTGTGGCTGTCGACGATCTTCGTACCGACGATGGAAATACAACAGCGATCGGACAAGGAACCTCTTTCGAGCGAGCATTGGCAATCGCTCGATTTTTGAGTGGTCCGAAGGGCGCGCGAATTCGGACCGTTGCTTATATTCCCGAGTCGATTCGCGGGCATGCGGTGTTGATTGCGCTCGGCTGCGAAGAGATCGCCATGAGTCCTGCCGCGGAGATTGGCCAAGCGGGTATCGATGAGTCACCGGTGGAGGCAACCGTTTTGCAGGCTTACCTCGATATCGCTTCGCGCCGCGGCGTTTTCCCGCCGGCAGCTGTCCGGGCCATGTTGGACCCCAATGAAGGATTGGTCCGCTTTCAGCTGGACGATGGAAGCTTTGCTTACAAGACATCCGCAGAATTGCAGAACGCGTTGCGCCCTGAGAACGTCGTATTGGAAACTTCGCTGGTGCCGATCAACCGGATGGCTACCTTTTCTGGACACGAATTGCGATCGTGGCGTTGGATCACCCATACGGTACCCAGCCGAGAGCAATTAGCCCCCACCTTGAAACTGGAAATGGATGCCCGGGAAAAACCGACCTTTGAGTTGCCTCGGAAAGCGATGCGGACTCACATTCGCGGAATCATTAGTCATCGTCAGGTCAACCGTGTCATACGGGCAATCGAAGAGTCCATCACCAACGATCAATCGAACCTGATCTTGATCGATCTCGATTCCCCAGGCGGGAGTTTCGAGGAGAGCTTGAGGCTGGCGTTTTATCTGAGCAGCATCCCTCCCGAGCAAGCGGAGGTGGTGGTCTATGTCAGCGGGCACGCACGCGCCGATGCGTCGTTGATCGCGATGGCGGCGGACTCCATCAGCATGGGGGAACGGGCAGTCCTGGGAGGATTCGGTGAAGCCAGTATCGAACCAGCAGATGTTGAGGGGCGAAAAGAAAGCTTAATCAAATTCGCGAGCATGGCCGGTCGAATGAATGGCGACATCGCAGGGTGTCTGTGTCCGGATGTGGCTGTTCACGAGTATCGAAGCGCTGATGGGCGGCGATCCCGCCAAGTCGTTGGTTGGCAGGAGGATGACGGTGGAAAACTTCCATTGTGGGTTCAAGGACCCGCGGAAAACTACACGGATGGATTGAGCTCGGAAAAGGCGATGGCAATGGGAATCGCATCCGATCGAAGCGCTTCTCTGGAATCCGTAGGGCGTGGTTTTGGGCTGAATGCCCTTCCTATTGAAAAACAGACGAATCGAGTCGAGCAAGTCGTCGAGTGGGTTGCCTCGCAGCGCTGGTTAACGTTTCTTCTTTTTATGGTGGGGATAATTTGCTTGAGCACTGAGCTCAGCACGCCCGGAGTCGGAGTTCCAGGTGCGATTGCTCTCGTTTGTTTCCTGCTTTTCTTTTGGATCAACATGTTTCAAGGCACCGTGGAGTGGCTTGAGATACTTTTGATCGGTGGCGGTGTCTTGAGTTTGGCGATTGAGATTTTTCTACTGCCCGGTTTCGGTATTTTTGGCGTCGTCGGACTTGGGATGTTAGCTTTAGGTTTGGTACTCGCTGGGCAAACGTTTGTGATACCGACCAATGCCTACCAGCGAGAGCAACTGATCCACGGCTTTGGTCAGTTGGGATTTGGAGTGTTGGTGCTGTTTGGAACGGCAATAGCCTTCCGCAAGCAGTTGGCGAACCTGCCTATGGTTCGATGGTTTGCTCTCCAACCACCAACACAGGATGGTGTTGTATCTCAGGACGAACAAATGCAGGAAGAACGCCGCGCGCTGTTGGGACGTCGCGGAACGACCATGACTCGATGCAATCCCTACGGAAAAGCGATTATCCTCGATCGAGTTGTGGAGGTGACGTCGGGTAGTCAGTGGATTGATGAGGGGGTCGAGGTCGAAGTGGTCGATGTTCATGAAAATCATTTTGTGATCAAGGCGCTCCAGTAATAACGCGTACAACGATAGATCGTTTTTCAAGGACGACGAAGGTGCAAAAGTTACTTCAGAAAATGCTTAGTGGAGTTTTCGCCGGAGCGAGTTGGGGTGCAATCGTGCACGCAACCGTCCTGAGCCAGGAACCCGCGGAATTGGAAGTCGATCCGCTATCGGCAGAGAGTGTTTCAGAGAGCGTCATCGAACGATCAAGCGACGAGGATGTCATGGATAGCCGTTGGAATCTGCCGCTTCCTACTTTAGGTGGCAAGCAGTTTTGGACTGATCATCGGTGGTGGTATGGATGGAGGGTACAGTACAACAAGACGGCAGATTCATGGCGGTTATTGGATCCCTCGTCGGTGCGTCGTGCGTGGGGTACGAAAGAAGCGATGCTTGCGGAGTTGGCAAAGCTCCAATCGGATCATGAAACGACCCATGCAGAACCAACGGAGGTGGTCGTATTGCTTCATGGACTGATGCGCAGTGCATCGAGCATGAAGCCGATTCAAGCGGCGATCGATGAACGTTATGCAACGACTGATTCTGATCGCAAGGCCTCCAAGGCAGCCGAAGTTCCTGCGGTGGTTTTGTTTGCGTATTCAAGTACCCGCGACGCGATAACCTCGCATGCAGACGCGTTGCGAGAGGTTGTTGAGCATCTTCCGGGACGGCCGCGTTTGCGATTCGTCGGTCACAGTTTGGGAAATATCGTGCTGCGAACCGCGATATCGCAGTGGCGTAGCCAGGGCGATCCGACCTCCGCATTGGATCGCATGGAGCGGGTGGTCATGCTCGGCCCACCGAACCAAGGATCCTCGTTCGCGAAGACATTGGGTCAGTTGGGGCTCTTTGAAACCATTACTGGGCATTCCGGAATGCAATTGGGACCAGCATGGAATGAGTTTGCAGATAGTTTAGGCAAACCCCCATGTCCATTCGCGGTGATCGCTGGGGATCTTTCCTCGCTCAGGATTCGAAACCCATTCCTCAAGGGGCCTAGCGATGGGGTGGTGACCATCGAGGAGGCAAAGCTGGAGGGGATGGATGAGTTCATTACGGTCCCCGTCCTGCATTCCTTTTTGATGCGAGATTCCACGTGCGTGCAGACGACGGTGAATTATCTTTTCGAAGACGATGCCGGAGATGATCAAACCGCCAGCCAGCCGGATGCAAATCCGTAGTCCTTGCTAACCGTTGGAACGGTTGCGTTCCATAGACTCATCAACCGAAACTGTTAGTTAGAGGTAGCTCTCAGGCAATACAAACTGGTGCGAGTTCGGACGATCAAGTCTTTTCCGACGGAGACGGGGGAAGCCAAGCACCCCGCATCGAGGGTGTTCTCGCTCAGCACATTCCCTTCTCCGTCGACAACATGCGATTTGCCTTGTTCGTCGAAGCAATAGATTCGGCCTGCTGCAACGATGGGTGAACTGCTGAAGTCGCCTCCCAAGCGTTTCTGCCAAACCAATTCACCTGTTTCCGGGTTCATGGCTGAAAGAACACCTCGATCTTCGAGTGAGCAAAGAAGATTGCCGAGGAAAACCGGAGAGGGTTTGCATCCGATGGCTCGTGTCGATTGCCAACGGACGTTTGTTTGCGTGATATCGCCATTGCCATTTGGGTCGATGGCGAGCAATTTGGCTTTGCTAAACCCGGAACTGAGATAAAGGTGCTTCCCATCGAACAGTGGACGGATAGCGCTGGAGTGCTCGTCGTAACGGACTCGCCAAAGTTCTTTGCCGGTGCTGGGTTCGTACGCGATAACCGCTTTCGCTGCTGGGCTGATCAATTGGAGTTTATCGCCGACCTGAATCACGTGTGGCGTGCTGTAGGCTTTTTTCCAGTCGCCATCGTCGGTCCCATACTCGATTGCGCGATCCGTTTTCCAAACCGTATCTCCGGTATGCTTGTTGAGCGCGACAATGTACTGGTAGTCGAATCCATCCATGCTGAAGATAAGCAAGTCCCCGAAGAGGATGGGACTTGAGCCGGCTCCTCGGTAGTGATTGCAGGGTAAATCGCGTCGTTGCCACACGATCGATCCATCGGTGGGGTTCAATGCCGCCGTCCCGTAGGCACCGAAGGTGACGTAGATATGTTGGCTATCGCAGATTGGAGTCGGAGATCCGTAGGAATTGAATTCGTGATAGTCCTTCTGGGTTTTCTCGTTGGTGAATAGGGGGCGATCGATCAAGATTTTGCCGCTTTCGCGATCGACTGCGAGGACGGACATGGTAAGCCCGTCCGTTGTAGCGTTGGTGATCCAAATTTTGTCTCCCCAAACAATTGGTGAGGACCACGCTTTTCCGGGGACGCTGAGCCTCCATCGGACATTCTCGGTCTCGCTCCAACGGATTGGAGGTTCTGCATCTGGCGCGGCAACTCCGTCTCCATGGGGACCCCGGTACTGAGGCCAAAGTCCTTGTCCAGCTTGTTGAATCTCCTGCTTCGTCCAAGCCCACTCGACGAGTTGATTGTCGCGTGTGGTTTTGACAGAGAAAGATCGCGCGGTGTCGATCGACTGCTGAGCGATCGCATTGGTTGGCGCGATGCAGGAAATCGAAGTCGAGAGAGCCAGGAACCCAAATCGCGCCATCATGCGTCCGCGGTTCACAAACAAGGAGTGAAAAAAACGCGGCATCGCGAGAGTGGGGGATCGCATGGCGGGGGTTCTCGTGTTGGAGGGAGGGGGCTCGTGCGGAGCCAATCTTGGACGTGCCTATTATAGAATAAAACGGCCGATCACAAGTTGTCGATTCGCTTCCTGGTCCAAGTTCCCCACGGGATGGCTTTAGCGTGAAAGAATCGCGATTCGATGGCGATTAGCCAATGCAAGGGTTCGTGTGCGATCGATAACGATCGTTTTTCCGGCCTCGATCGCGATCGCTCGACCGCCGGCTTTCGCCATGCGGTCGATCGTCTGAGGGCCGATGGTAGGCAGGTCGAAACGCATGTCTTGCTGAGGCTTGGCAACCTTGACGAGCGACCAATGCCCCATGGGGCATAAGATGCCTGTCCGTTCGATGCATGCGTCGGTGCCTTCGACGGCTTCGACCGAGAGCACGGTTCTGTTCTTCACGGTGATCGATTGTCCGATATCCAGCCCTCCCATTCGCTTTGCGATATCCCAACCGAATTCGATATCGGACATCACCGAACGGGTAGGCCGGCATTGAGTGAGTAGCCCCGTTTGCGCGATCAAGTCGGTCGCGTAGTCAGTTCCTGGGACCACGCTCATACCTCGTCGTTCAAACGATGCGACGACGGCGCCGAGCAA
>Ga0315899_10002074_pt1 | contig 22443 bp, 14 predicted proteins | sample LakEriMetagenome_2_FD_203518 | JGI IMG/M metagenome (GOLD analysis project Ga0315899, IMG submission 203518) | Freshwater fungal communities from buoy surface, Lake Erie, Ohio, United States - Buoy 4 MA112 | ecosystem: Environmental > Aquatic > Freshwater > Lake | place: USA: Lake Erie, Ohio... | reverse complement strand
GTTTAGTCTGAGTACCGTCAAAGGTTTGTCTGCTACTTGTGGCAAGAAGTCCTATACTATTCTTATATAGAATTTCATTATTGTTACCAACACCTGCAAGATTACCAGCGGAACCTTGGTAGCCTACACGACCTATACTACCAATAGGACCGATACTACCAATAGGACCGATACTACCTGTAAATCCAGTTGGTCCTATAGCACCAGCACTACCTTGAAATCCTACACCACCTATACTTCCACGATAGCCTACTGCACCTATACTTCCTTGGTATCCTACTACTCCCCTGCTACCTTGATAACCAGGAATACCTTGACTACCAATGTAACCAGTGCCGCCTCTACTACCTAGATAACCGGCTGAGCCTGTATAACCAACTTGTCCAATACTACCTTGGAAACCTTCAGATCCTCTATAACCTACTGCACCACGACTTCCAACAGGACCAATACTACCAATAGGACCGATACTACCTTGGAAACCTTCACTACCTCGGTATCCTACAACTTGTGAGCCAGTATATCCTGTTAGGCCGCGACTACCAACGTAACCTTCGGATCCTCGATATCCAGCACTGCCGTAATAACCAGCACTTCCGATATATCCAGCGCTGCCCCAATATCCAATACTACCTTTGAAACCTTCAGATCCTCTATAACCTACACCTGAACTACCTTGGAATCCTGCACTGCCCCAATATCCAGTACTACCTCGGAATCCTTCTGTTCCTCTATAACCAGTACTGCCCCTAAATCCTTCAGATCCTTGATATCCAATACCTGAGCTACCTTGGAATCCTACACTGCCGCGGAATCCTTCTGTTCCTCTATAACCTGTAGATCCTTTATAACCTACATCGCCAATACTACCGGCATATCCAGCACTACCTAGGAAGCCAGCACTACCTCTAAATCCAGCACTGCCGTAATAACCTTCGCTACCTTGGTAACCAGCAGAACCCCGGTATCCTACGCCTTCTGATCCAGTAAATCCATCTCTACCTTTACTACCTTGATAGCCTTCTGATCCTTGGTAACCCACACCTTCGCTACCTTGATAGCCTGTGCTACCCCAATAGCCGCCAACTCCTCGGCTACCTACATAACCAGCACTACCCCAATATCCAGCACTACCGTAATAACCAGCAGACCCTTGGAAACCTTCGCCAGAGCTACCTGTAAATCCAGCACTACCAAAGTAACCTTCAGATCCTACATACCCAGAGTCGCCTCTACTACCGGCATATCCAGCACTACCATAATAACCTTCTGATCCTTGAAATCCAACTTCTCCTACCGGACCTTGAACTCCTGGACGGCCTTGACTACCGACATAACCTGCTGAACCTCTATAACCTTGATCGCCTTTACTTCCTTGGAAACCTGTATATCCCCTACTACCTAGATAACCGGTTTCTCCCTGGCCGCCAGCACTACCAGTAAATCCAGCGCCAGCACTACCAGTAAAGCCAACACTACCTACAAATCCGTAACTGCCTGCAAATCCAATACCGATAGATCCAGTAAATCCAAGACTACCTGTATAACCTACAGAACCAATAAATCCTTTACTACCTGTAAATCCAGAACTACTACCAGTATAGCCTATATCTCCCTGACTACCGTCGAATCCTACCAATCCACGACTGCCAGTAAATCCTGAACTAGATCCGGTGTATCCCATTGACCCGCTATAACCGGGAATATCACTAGCACTACCAGTATAACCGAAGCTACCAACATAGCCTCGACTACCAGTGTAACCGAAGCTACCAACATAGCCCAGAGATCCAGTAAAACCTTTTTCACCTTTACTACCTACATAGCCAATACTACCAGTATAGCCTACGTTACCTTGGCTACCTGTAAATCCATCATTACCTTGAGAACCAGCAAAACCCTGGCTACCTCCAAATCCACGACTGCCAGTAAAACCGATACTACCTGCAAAACCCGCACTACCTTGGAAACCGTCAGATCCAGTAAAACCAGTATCTCCTTTTGGTCCTTGGCTACCTGCAAAACCGATGCTGCCTCTAAATCCTATAGATCCTGTATAACCAGGTCCGCCTAGGCTACCAGTGAAACCTTTACTACCAGTGAAACCTTTATCACCTGCAGAGCCGCCGTAGCCTAATTCACCTTGACTGCCAGTATAGCCTTGAATTCCTTGACTACCGACATATCCTTGACTACCAGTATAGCCTTGACTGCCTACAAATCCTTCTACGCCTCGACTACCTGTAAAACCAGTTGAACCAAAACTTCCTGAATAACCAGCACTACCAGTGTAACCAAAGCTACCAATAAATCCTTTGCTCCCTGTATAGCCTTGAGGACCTTCACTACCTGTATATCCTCTACTACCATCGTAGCCTGTACTACCAACAAACCCTGCTCCGGTACTGCCAGTATATCCAATACTACCTGTGTAGCCAAATGATCCAGTAAAACCGTCAAGGCCTTGACTACCTGCAAATCCAGAAGTACCCTGACTTCCGTAATAACCCTGATCCCCTTTGCTACCTGTATATCCAAAACTACCTGTGTATCCTTGACTACCTGTATAACCTCTACTACCTGTGTAGCCAAAACTACCTGTATATCCTTTGCTACCGGTGTATCCCCCTGGAATACCCGGGTCACCTTTTGCGCCTTGCGAACCAGTAAATCCAGAACTACTACCAGTAAAACCAAATTGAGCAACAGTTGTTGAAAAGAATGGTCCAGTTACATCAATCCAGACTAATTGGGTGTTGTCGTTTGTGTATTCATACATTACATCAGAATTGTAATCATACCAAACATCGCCTTCTCTAGCGATTGAAGGACCAGGTGGATTAGGTCCTCTATAAAAATTAGGAATGCGATAACTAGGACGACCACCATGATTAATTGGCTGAGTATCTGGAACCGTGAGTCCTTGTAAGAAGATTGTTGCAGTCGAGTCTACAAAAATGACTCCGTTAACATCAGCTTTAAGTGTAATATTAATGCCAGGCTGAGCAAGAACTGTACCTGTAGAAAATTCTAAATTTCCTAAACTACTAGCATATCTTGTACGAGAAAGCTCGTCAGTAATTAATGTAAAACCAGTACTAGTTGAAGGAGAAGGTCCCAACGCCGGTTGAGCGCCGGACAGGTTAATAAAATCACCCGATCCCCCGTCACGTTCAACTGAGTCGTCGAGAGTCTTAAGCATTTGCTGTCTCCAAGACACTTAAAGTTATTCTGCAGGCATCAGGATTAGTAGTCCACGCACGTACACTATCAAGACTTTCAACAATTACTTTTCCAGTAACAACACTAGACGCATTATTTTTTGGAATAGCAAAATTAGATACTAGGGGAGTAAATGTATTTCCCGGCTGTCCTCCGTTACCTTGTGCGTCAGGTAATACTTGTAATCTTCTGTAGTGCCCAAATGATACATATTGTGTTGCGTTAGTAACGTTTGCAATTTGTGTCATAAGAATAATAGCAGTTGTACCGATTGGGGCAGTATAAATTGTTGCAGTTGTACTTGTTGTAAGTACCTGTGTCTTTGTCTTAAATGTATTTAATGGTATTAATGCCATGATATTTCCTTTTATCCACCTGCCTCAACGGCTAATATAAACGGAGTCATTTGGGCAAACAACGACTTCGTAAATGTTCTTCCTGACAACACTCCGGTTGCCTGACTAATAACTAATCCCGGACCAATACGGAAATCGCCGTTCTGATCAGTTGATGTAAAGAATACTTTACCGTTATCTATTTGTACTACTTCTCGACTTTGGATAGGATCTGCTCTACCAACTTGAGGTAAACTACCATAGTTTGTACCAGCACCAACATATTCAAATGTATAACCCAACGCACTCATGTAACTTCTTTGATAGAAATTAATTGTTGAACCATCTGGGAATAACAATGGATTACGTACTTGATCTTCTAAACTAATCTTATGATATGTACCTGCCCTACTCCAATAACTTAATCCGCTCATTACTGCGTTATAATTTCCGCCATTTGTAAGATCTAGGATTAGTCTATCAATAATTAGCGCAGTGTCTCTCTTACATTTGTAAGTTTGGCTTACAGTCATAGTATAAGTATTTCTACTTACAGCATAGTGGGTAACTTCTGCAACAATAAACTCTTTATTGGCACGTAGTTGTGCAATAGCTTGTGATGCTTGAGGAGGACTTTGTCCTGTTTTTCGTATCGTAGGAGCTGAACCTACACCGTCATTAAAGATTGTTAATATATCATTAAATCTGTCACTGATAAAAGAGTTTGCGGCTGCGCCAGAGTCATTAACTTTGTTCTGTATTACGCCTACTGTGTTGCCTGCAATAATAGTATTGTTTGCAACTACATTAATTACTAGTTGAGTCATAAACTCAAGTGCTTCTTTTTCAGCTAGTTTATGTAGTGCTCCAGGAACATCAGGTAACATAGAGTTACCAACAGTAATTGGGTTCGAAGTAATAGAACTACTTAATACATTATAGTATGCATTTCCGCAAGTTAATATTGTAAAAAAGTTAGGATTATCAACTTCCCCACCACCGGATGTAAGGGCTACACTTAATGTAATGCTTTGATAATTAACATCAGTAACTAAAGTTCCTGTAGTAGCATACATAACACCATTAGTATCAACAAAACTACCAAATTGATCTCGAATGTATACTGTTTGGCCAATTGCAACTCCGTCTGTTACAATGTTTGTAATCTTGATTGATCCAGTTGTTAGTGTTGCCATGTTAGCGGCAGCAGTTAAAAATCCTGGCAACCCTTGATCATTTGTATATAAAGTTTCTACAAAATTTCCAGCACCAGTAGTATCTTGCAAATAATATTTAGGTGGAACAACTTCCATCACTAAACCAATGTGAGGTCTATATGTAGTATCTGGAATAAATGCAAGCATTTCTGCATTTTGTGGCCAAAATCCGTTTGGATAATATTGTCCGTTTTCTGTAAGACCGCCTGATTGTGCAAGTGTTGGGTATGAAGGATTATAAACTGTTCCTTGGAAATCTAATTTTCCTTTACCTTTTGCTACTAAACAGAAGTCACCAAAGTTACTATTACTGTTAGTAATAGATGCAATGCCTCCATTGCCAACTTCAACAGCAATCGAGCAGAATACGGTGAACACAGAAACTAGCTGTGCATAGCCGTTGTTGATGATGTGAATGCCTCGGCCACCTTGATTAACTTGAGTGAAGGCATCGTAAACAAACGAGTTAATAGGACTTCGCTCACTTACTACTGCGCCGTCTACTAATGATCCGCCCATAGAGCCTGTTGGATCAACCATACGCTGACCCCAATCTATTGCCTGTTGTGGCGTAAACTCTGCATCAAGTTTTGGAAATACTAATGTTTGACCGAAATATAATGTAGCATTTACAGCAGGTCCAATTGTTGGTTTGTCTAATTCAATTAGATATTGTCCAGCTGGGAACGAATTGATATAGGCAATCATTTCGTTAATTAGCGTAGCTTTTACACTACTAAATGCACCGGCTGCATTTACAATTCCTGCTGGCACCCAATTAGTACCTGGATCTTCTTTAGCAGGAAGATTAGATAAATTACCGTCAGTAATAGCTCCTGTAATAATATCTACCAACGCTGATAATGTTGTGGCTTCAGTGGCTGTTGCATCTTCTCCGTCTGCACGTTGACCTAACTCATTTCCATAAGTAGGAATTACATTTATACCTTGTATAACTGACTGTGCTACATTAGACAGATGATTAAACGCCGCAACTACTTGAGATGTTTCGCCTGCAATTACACTTGCACCTGTGTCAGTAAATAATAACATCGCATTAAATCTGCTACCGCTATTTCCACCGTATAAAATATCATAACATAATGCATCAACGATAAATCCAACATCTCTAGCATACCTTGTTTTATTAAAAACAAAGTTACTACTAAAAGGTGCAATATTATATTCAATTTGATTTTCTATCCATGCAATTGTTTCTGCCTTAAGGAATTCTTTATTTGCAACTAATTGATTTTTGGCTGCTATTTTTCCTGCAACTCCGCCGGTCGGATTAGCAAAAATAATTACAGGAGCAGTATTTCCATCTACTATTCTTAATAATTCCGCAAAAGAATTATCAGCTCTTGCTGCCGCAAGTGGGCTGGTAGACATTAACGTTGCTGCCTGATCTTTAAGATAGGTAAATGCCGTGATAGTTTGACTTAATTCTGTTGCCCTTAACAACGCTATTGAGGCTGTACCTCTTTGATACGCTAGACCATTGAGTACGGCATTATAATTTGTCCCTAATACCGCATCATAATAAACTCCGTCAACTATATAGCTGGCGTCGCGTCTACATAAATTTTCATCGTAGGTAAAAGCACTAATAGCAGTAACTTTTGGAGCAAGTTTTGTATCGTTATTGCTTATTCCTGTATCAGCAAATAACCCTGATCCTACATATGATTGAGGTGCGGCTTCGGGGCCGTCTCGCATTATTTTGGTAATAATATCAAAACTTCTTATTATACCCTCTGCGGCAAACCCACCACCTTGATAATATGTGTTAATACGTTGTTTAGTTCCGTTGCCTGAAGTTGGTGTATAGGTAAGATTTCTTACTACAGTTAGAGCAACTTCTTTTGCATGTTCTACTGATGCAACTGTCTGTGGAATTTGACCTTCAATATAACTTCTAGCACCTTTCCAGTACGTTACACCTGCTTCAATTGATTTAGTAGTACCTCCTAGAATTAAATCTTGAGATACTGCATCAATGATTAGTCCTGCATCTCTGCTACATTTTTCTCTATTATATTTGAAAGCATAAAATTGATTTACGTAGGCAACTGTTTCAGCTTGAATAAATTCACGATTAGCTGACAAAATAAATCCTGCATTAATTTTATTAGTAGATGTTGATCGAGTAACATTAATAGGTGTTTTTGCACCAGCAACGCTTGGTCCATTTTCTATAATATTTGTAATTATATCGACTTTACCAACGGCTGTAGCAATAGTAGAAGTATCATTTGTATTCATGTCAAATACTTGTAATACATCGCTCTGATATCTCTCTACTGGTACTCCCCTAATAATATTAGGTACAATACTTCTTATACGATTAAAGGCTGCAATAGTACCAGTAGTTTGACCATATATTGCGCTACTACTTGCACTATAGCCGTAATAATAAACACCTGATTGAATAGATTGACGATTGCCACCGTATAATAAGTCAAACGACACGCTGTCTACAATGTATCCGATATCTCTAAAACAAAGTTCTTGATCGTAAGTATACCCCGGATCGTTATTAGCTTTCCAATATTCTACCCAGCGAACAACTTCTTGCTGAATGTATGTTCTATTAGCCTGTAATAGATTAAATGCGTCTAGATCATCATTTTTAAATGATGGTTCTAATCTGTTAGGTATAATTTTATCAGTTACGCCAACAATACCGTTTGTAATTATATCAATAATAGTGTCAAATTTTTCATAGATGGCAGCAACTTGACTTTGTGTTGCCATTGGCATGTTTACAATCTGTGTACCTGTTGAGAATCTAGGAACAGATGTATTAAGCATTACAACTTTGCCTGCTATCTCTTTTGCAAAAGAAATAGCCGCTGTGGTTGTGCTTACTTGGCCAGCAATCTGTCCAGTGTATACATTGTTCTGATTCCAATATTGCAAACCACTAAATGTACTTTGACTTGTTGAGTCAAACATTAAATCTTGTACAATTGCGTCAACAATTAGCCCAGAATCTCTAAAACATTTTTCTTCGTTGTAAGCATATTGTCTAAAATACTTTTGATTAATTCTAGAAACAACTTCTTCTTTAATAAATTCTCTGTTTGCCTGTAAGATATTCCAGGCTCTAAAAGTAAGAGGATTAGTCGAAGCGGTAAGCGGTACTGGACGTTTTGCAGGAGCTGCCGCTGGACCGTTAGTAATAATATTAATGATATTGTTAATATAACTAGTCAATGCTGTAGCTTCTGTAGCAGATGCGGCAGGTAACGATGTGTCTTGTGCAACAATAGTTTGTGTTCTTACTACAGGGATATTTTGTATAATATTACTTACAATATTTGTTAGTGTACTGTAAGCATCTAACGTTTGCGGAATTTCGTTTTTAATTGCACTGTCGCTTCCGTTAAAGTCGTAATAGTATACACCACTTTGAATAGCCATTCTATTGCCGCCGTGTAACAAATCAAAACATACTGAATCAATCATGAATCCAACGTCACGTTCGCATTTTGCTGTATCGTAAGCAAATCCTGTTGTTTTATTTTGTTCAACGAATGCAATAGCTTCTGTTTGAATGTAAGATCTATTTGCAACAAGTAAATTATATGCATTCCATACGCTTACCCTAGAACTAGTTGTGGCACTATTTGGTATAACTCTATCAGTAACTCCAGTTGTTCCATTGATAATAATGTCAAGAATTGTAGTAAATTCTGATTTAATAAAATCAGCTTCTACATACGATCCAGGGTGTGTTGTTCGAGCTGTTTGAGTTGCCACTCCTTGGTAACGGACACCTGTTGTAACATTTTGTACAATTTCCTGTGCCAACAAACTTACATATTTGATAGCATTTGTTGTTGTACTCAGCTCGTTAGCAATTTCTCCAGTATAACTAGATTGATTCCAATATTGCAAACCGGCAAATGTACTTTGAGACTTGTAAGTATTGTCGGGATATGTTAAATCAATTCCAATACTGTCAATAATAATTCCTAAATCTCTTTTACATTTTGCTGTAGAATAATTAATATTAGAATAATTATAGTCTGTCCATGCAGTTACTTCATTTTGAATAAACGACCTGTTGTCTTGTAATAACGTTTCTGCACTTATAGTTTGTTGGTCTGGGCCAGAACTCTTATAAATTGCCGGTGCAACTGCGGGGCCGTTAAGAATAATATTAGTAACTATATTAATATTTCTAGCAAACGCAGGGCCTGCAATAGCACCACCTTTTAGGTTGTAATTATAAACTTGAGGAATAGTAGCTGGACCATAAATTGTTGCAGAAGAATTAACTATAACTCGTTGTGTAAGACTGTTTATATAATTAATTGCTTCAAGAGTTTGTCTTTCTTGTCCAGCAATAAGACTGATAACACCTTGATAGTACGCTAATCCACTCTCAACAGATTTTTCATTGCCGCCAAATGTTGTGTCGTATGATATATTTTCTAAAATAATTCCTACGTCTCTATGACATTTTGCTCTACTGTATTTGAAATCATACCAATAAGATGTTGCAGTTGAGTTTACAATTTGATACGTAATATAATTAATTACTTGATCTTGAATAAAAGATTTGTTTGCTAAAATAAGTGTTCTAGCATCAAAAAATCCAAGATTTTGTGGGCCTGCATTGATACTATCACCTACTGAAATAGTTCCAGTAGTCATGCTTATAGTAAGAGATGTTGCACCAGCTGGCCAAGAACCAATACCTACGCCGCTTGGAATCTGCACTGTTTGATTAGGAGCAAACATTGTACCATCTTTTAACCACGGACCTGATTGATTAGTACAGTTCTGAATATATGGTGAGTGGAATACATCAATCTTTTTTCCGTCAACTAATGGAGGGAATGCTGTTGCATATGCCCCTCTATTATAACCACTAGAATTTTCAATAGGTAATAGACCACTACGTCCGTTACTCATTTGTAGCTGGGCAATATAGCAACCAGACTGTACGTGAAATAAATCTTGTGTTTTATTTAGAGGTTCAATAAATGTAGTACGTAAGTCGCTTCCAATAATACTAGTGTTAGGTAACATTAATACTGGATTGTTTTCGTAGAACCTGCCTGGAGCAACCTTAATACTAGTGCCAGGTGCATACAGCGGACTCTTTGTTGCTCCACTTACTGTGCGACAAGCACGAGTTGGATCCATAGCAGAGCCATCGTTTGTATCACTACCATCCATTGTTACATATAAAATATTTGTAACAATTGGTGCAGTTCCTAATGGTTTGTTAGGACTGTTAACTCTTATTTGACCGTTAATTTCTAATAGGCCGCCTGCTGGATTAATTTCTATATTTCCAGAAGTACTGGTCAATGCGTTACTTACTAGAGTATCAACGTAGGCTTTGGCCCAATTTGCATCTGGTCCGCCAAGGTTATATCTTTTATCAATTGCAGGAATTATATCACTATCAACTTCGGCAAGTACACGAAGTTTATCAGTAGGAACGTTACCTAATTCAATGTTTCCATCTGCCGAAATATTTCCAGTTGCATGTAAGCTACCGTAGACTGTTGTATCTGCAAATAAATTAATATCATCGCCGCCTACTGGGGCAATATTTACTGGACCTGTTACACTAGAAATAGTGTTTGTTGAGATAAAGATCTTACCAATAGTACCAACACCGGTACCACTATCATTATTGGTTTGAACAATGCGTAAAACATCCCCGTTGATTGTTCCTTTAACATCTAAAGGAAATAATGGTGTATCTTTTCTTATACCTACACGGGTATTTGTAACATCAAGATATAAAACTGGTTCTTCAGTACTATTGATATTATAAAATGCTAATGGGACATTATCACGGAATAAGTTCCTTGCCAATAACGGACCTGATATGCGACCTACAGCCATTTGTGCTCCTCAACAAGGGTATTTCACCCTAGAACCACCTTACATTGCGGGTTTACCACAGTTATTTCTGCCAATCATTAGGCATCGAACTTATTTATACCAAAGTAAATTTTATGCGGATTAAGGAGTCGGGAACGGAGGGAAATAACCGTCAAATCCTAACAGGGCAGTTACACGCTTATTTGGTGGTGCGCTTGAAAATACAATTGAAACTGTTCCCCCAGTGCCTTGCACTAGAGTATAATTAAGAACAGGTATTTGATAAACGTTTTCAACAAAGACTAAAATATTTTGAGGATCACTGAAATTAGTATACTGATCACCGGTAGAATAGTTCAATGGTCCGAAGACAGTTTTTGTGTAATCTCCATCTCCTAAATTTTGCACAGTAATAGGAGCAGGTCTTACAGTTCTTATCTTTTCCCATCCCCTACCAGGGCTAGTTCCGTTATATACTTCATATTCATTAATATCACTATTATAACGAATAGTACCATTTTCATTTATTATTGGTCGTGACCCGTCACCGCCGACTGGCAAAGTAAGTCCTACATTTGTATCAGTAACAATCCTATCGTCCGCTAGAACTGCCCAGCGATTGCTCATTACATTATTATTATCTAGTGGTAATCTTTTAATGAATTTCATATTAAATTTGTACCGAACTTACCGTTGCACACACTATATCGCCGACTGCTAGTGGATCTACTTTAGCAAATATTTTATCACCACCGCCTAAAATTAATTTTTCAGAATCCATTACAAACGTTTCGCCTGCTGGAATTTTTACAGATTTAAGAATTTGTGTAGCTTGAGATGGAACACCACCGTTAGGTACTGCAAACAAATTAAGTTCAGCATCAGCAAGTTCATCTGTATTACAGAATATTATTGTTGTAATTGCATATTCTGTACCGGTGTTAGCTATAAAAATAGGAGTAGTTGCGGCAGAACTTAAAAGTGTTGTTGAAATAGCCATTTGTTAAAACCTTAAAAAATTATTCCGTAAATTATTGCACGTTTTCTGCTTACTAATTCGTCGGCTTGTTCTGTATTTACAAAATATAATCCAGTTCCGCCACCACCTATAGTTGCCGTAGAATAAACTTGCGTCTTTCCTTGAACTGCATCTCCCGGAGTGCTGTTTGTCAAACTTAATACAGAATTAACTATAAACGTACCTGTAGAATTTGGAGTTACAGAAATATTAACACTTCCGCTGTATTGATTAGTTCTTATTTCAGTGTCGTTAAGTGTAAGTCCGTTGAAAATAGCCTCTTGGCCTTCTAATTGTAAAACTACATTGGTAGTAGTTCCTAAAGATACAACAACTTTATCAGACACATTATAGTAGGGATCTGAAGGAACAACAACGTTTGACCTTAATTCAATTTGAGTTTCGCCTACTTTTAATTTTCTTGCTAATTCATTTCCGTTAAAAAATCTATCATCGACATATTTTTTATTTGGAATATCATCATCGTCTAATACATGTTGTTCGTAATCTGTTGTTCCCTTTACATTAATAACTGCTAAAGGATTGTCTTGACCAAATATATTAAAAGAATTAGAATTTGCACCAACTCGAATTGCGGCCATTCTAACAGCGGTTGGCGATCGTTCTAAATTTCCACTACCGACTGCGGCTTCCCATATTCCTCTAAAAGATGTATTGTTATCATAGCTCCAATACACTGTGTCGTCGTACAACAATGTTGCCGCATTGGTAAGTGTAGAAATTGATCCTCTAGAAACTGCGATACCAGCTGTTCCTAGTGTTACATAATCGTTTGTTTCTCCGCTATTAAGAATTAAGATATTATCAAGAATATTAGTATTAGTGCTATTAATATAGGTGGTTGAACCAATGACGTTGAGATCGCCATAAATTGTAACAGTTCCGGTATTGGCGGCACGCAAGGTAGATGTAGTTGTCACATCAATAACAACTCCACCTGACCTTGCAACTATTTGATAATCGCCGGGTACGCGGACAACACTAGTAGTTCCCATATTCTTCCTTTTTAATATTTATCGATTATTGTAGTATTGCAGATCCAGTATTACTAAACCGGTATCCGTCCCACGCCCAAAATGTTTGTGTAGATCTAACAGCATAAGCAGACCCCATAGAATAAGATGCATTGGGATTAAATCGAACATCCAGAGGTAGTTGGTCAGGAGTATCGACCACTCCTAACAATTTTGTTATTGTAATAATTTGGACTCCAGGCCAGAATGTAGATGTAGTTGCTGTAGCAGACGAGTCATTTATAACAGTATTTGTTGAGGTAGAAACAACACGGGTACTTGTATTATCAAAAATGGTAAAAATTCCTGTTGATCCAAGATACTGTCCGATATCTGCGGGGGGAATTGGTTCTTTAGGACCAAATCCAGTATCACCGTCTTCACCCCATTTTGGCGGTGCGGTGTTTCTGGGACCGGCACCAGTGTCTTGAGTGCCCGAACTGTCTTGTCCCGATAACACCTCCTCCCCATCTATGTAACCAATAGCTAGGTCTCCTTTAAAAAACTCATCGATTAATCGAATAGCAACATATTCAATCATTGGAGTAGTAGAATGTGGAATTGTATTATTACTTTTAAATCTTAATCCTATTCCGAAAGATGGGTCAGAAATACACGATTTAAGCCAACTTAAATTTGCAGTGGATGTGTTAAGATCTTGAATTGTTATCCCCCAATATGGAGTTTCGTCAGTAATCCATTGTGAAAGTTTGTTTACACGTTTAATGGAATCCATATTATCACTGGCTTTGTTTAAACCTATCCACTTGTTATTCCATCTTAATTGAATAGTATCTTCCATTACGCGACCACCGGTATTCATTACTATCTTAACTTCTATGCCGTATAACAATCTCGGAATATTAAAATTAAATCCAGTGCAATACAAATAATTTGTTTTGTTTAATCTTGGACCGGTAAACGAATTTACTACATGTGCTACCGGCGACATAGTTTTAACATGTCCTTTATCGTAAGATTTAATAAGCCAAAAATCTCCTGTGTTATCCCATGGTATGTGTGCTGGATCTTCAGCTACCTGTGTAACTACCGTAGGAAGGCACCATCCTGTACCATTAAATTCATATCCAGATATGTCTATACGCATTATTTTTTTACCAATTTAATAATTTAACAACAGTAGTTGTTAGACTAGTGTCTGTTCCATTAGCTTCTACAAAAGTCCATTTGGCTCTGTCATTTGTGTTGTAGATAAAAGGACCTAGGCCAGACAATTGTTTTCTATAAAGTGTTACATTATGTAATTGTATTTTAGTAACCCAGTAGACATTTTTGTTTGAATCTTCTGCAAATATGGAGCACGTTCCTGTTGTTATTGTTCCTGTTGTAAGAACACACACGCCTTTGCTTATTTTTGTTTTTAAGTGAAATTTCTTATCACTTATCTGTTTAACTATATCAGCAGGATACGAAACATTGGTTATAGGTTGACCAGATATTAATGGTTCAGGCGGAATAGCATATACTCCTATTGCGTTTGGAGTAATATTTCTTAATTGTGTTTCAAATACTGCACGTTGTTGAACTGGTTGATTTACATAATCCCAAGCTAAATTTATTGTAGGCGGTTGTATATAACCTGATCCCTTGTCAAACCAATATACTGAGTCTGGATCAACGCCGCCGTTACGCATACTGATACCCATCTGTCCATAAGCTGCTACTCCACCAGGTAACTCTGGAGTCGATGCTTCCCAATACACTGTTAGTGTTCCAGTTAAAGTCCTACCTGTTTGTATTTGCCATGCTGGATACCAGTCCATATATCCAGAACCAGTACTTACAACTTTAATATCCCATACACCTTCCCCACCTATAAAATTGTCAGTGGCAGTAGTATTTCTTCGATATGCAGTCCACTTGTGGACATTAATTGTGTCATTGCCGAACAGGCGGCGATTTAAAGGTTTGGCCATATCAATATTTATTCAATAAAAAACGCCCTTGCGGGCGTTTCTTATCTAGGTTAAATTAATTAAACACCTTGAACTACTGCATAAGTTAGAGTAGCATTTGCAGTGTCAACCGCAGTTATAGTACCACTACTTACTGTTGCATAACGATAACGGTTATCGCCGTTCCAAACATATTTGTTAGTAATTCTACTGGCCCAAAAAGCAACACCAGTATTACTAATAGCCTTAATTGCCATTTGACCGGTGGTAAGTGCTGTCGTTGCAGTTACGGCTGTAAGAGTAGCCCTTGTAACTGTAGAAGTGCTAGGACTCTTTATTACAAATTGTTTTCGACCTTTTTGTGAATCGATATAACCGTCGGAATATGCAACACCGTCGGAATCTTTATACCATACTTTGATAGTTAACGTATTAACTACATCTGGATTACCACCAACACCACCGAAGTAAACTGTTTCGTTAGTTGTTGTAGTAATTGGAACATTTATTTGCTCTGGGGTAATTGACACATCAATTTGTGGTGAACTACCTTTTGCGATTTTCATACCTTTTGCCATTTTATTTCTCCTTGATTAGCGTTCTGGGCCTACGCGGTGGCGACCGCTATAAGTTCATTTGAACATTGTTATTTATTGTGTAAACAAAAAGGACTCCGAAGAGTCCTTTTGTTTTGAGTAATTTCAAATTACTTGAAGCTTACTGTTGCGCTAGTGATAGCAACTTTACCTAGGTAGTCAGCGGCATTACCTAGAGAAGAAGCAGTATTGTTCAACTCTACATAACCGTAACGTGTTAGGAAGCCAACTACTGGCTCGAATGTTGCTGGGTCAAGAACAACACCAGAAGACATTAGAGGAATGTATGGGCAATAGAACGCGGCAGCATCTGCTTCGCTAGTACCTTTGTATCCAACTAATACTTGGTTGTTGTCATCGCTGTCTGTCTTATATGCGTCAACATAAATTCTCATTGCGCCATTCAATGTACCAACAAACTTGGTGTTTGTAGGAGCTTCGAATGTACCTTCTGTTGTTCTTGCGAACGCAGAAGTTGTAGCACTTTGTAGAATTGTAAGAGCTTGGTTAGAAACAACAGCCCAGTTAGCCGCACCACGACGTGTACGCTGAGCAATTAAGTTAGCAACACGGTTGATTTGGATAGCTAGAGCGGCATGCTCATCACCTACGAACGTAGCTGTACCAGAAACTAGTGACTGGTCATATGTTTGCTCAACTGAAGCTAGAGTACGTAGAGATTGTAGAATCTCTTGGTCAATTTCAGCAGTGATTTCTTGTGCTAGAGCAGCCATGATTTCTGCTTCGATGTCAATACCTTGCATGGCTTGTGCATCTTGTGCAGCCTCAAAAGTCCAACGAGCGGATAGCTTGCGGCTTTTCGCTTCAACTGGAGCTTTCAAGATTTGAATGCTCATACGCTTGCCTGGTTGACCTTCTAGAACAGCAGTGGTGTTAGCCTTTGGTGTTCCATCAACGTTGTTACCAGAATAAGCGGCAGCAATCTTGAATGGGCTTAATGCCTCATCACCCGCAACTACGCTGTCACCAGATGATGTATCTGCGTAACGTACACGTAGAGTGTGGATTTGTCCAACAGGGCCAGTCATTGGCTGAACGCCGATGATTTCGTTGGCAATAACTGTTGGCATAACACGACGGATAACTGGAAGAATAACACGGTTAAGTGTTGCAATGTTACCGGAGCTTGTTGCACCAGTAGTTGCACTTTCTGCTAGATATCTACGTGTGTTTTCTAAACAAACACTCATGCTCGACTTGCGGGTACCGGATAGGCCTTCAAGTAGAGCGTCTTTGGTCTCTGACCATCTTTCATTTAATAGTTGTGACATTTTCTGTCTCCTTGAATATTAATTATTTTAGTCCCGCTAACTTGCGGATATCTAAAATGTTATCGAAGCCTACCTCTGGCTTGCTCTCTTTATCGCCTGTGATTTCGGTGCTCTCTGTTAAAGCAACTTTTTGAGTTGTCTTCTTCTTCTCGCCTTCAATTACTGCTGGTAGGTATTTGTCATATGCATCACGAAGTCTGGAAGTTTTTACACTTTCTAACAACGATTGCATAACTTCTTTTTTGTCGGCACTTAAAGGTGCTAGCATTTCTGCCATTACAGCTTTGCGCTCCATCAAATCTTTAGTAATGCGAATTTCGCGGTCTTTAGATTCTACGATAGTGCTTTTTTCTGCTACGACTTGCTTTGCTTCAGCTAATTCTTGATCTTTCTTTTGGATAATCTGTAACAATTTACTTGTTTCGGATTTTTCGTTAAGGTAAGATGTAGAATATTCTTGGGCAAATGCTTCAAACAGGCGGCGACCAAAGCTGTTCTCGCGGGCACTATCAATATCTTCTTTGAGTTGTTTCATCTCAGAAGTTAATTTGGTAGTGACTGCTTCTTGAACTACTGCGGCGCTACGTTGAATGAACTGCTTCTTAATAGCTTCAAATTGTGTTTTAGCTTCGCGAACAAGTTTAACCTTGGTCTCTGCTAAATCACGCTTATCGGCTGCGAATTCACTGATTTCTCTTGCAAGTGCGTGAACCACGAACTGCTCGAGTTTCTGGAAGTTTTCCGAAACTTTCTGACGATCATTTTGGAATTCTACCAATTCTTTTCCTAGCTGACCTAGCACAAACGATTCTAATACTTTCGCATCAGATTTCATTTTATGTTGATAAGCAACTTTAGCTTCTACTAAAGATTTCTTATCTTCTGCAAGTTCAGCCATTTCTGCGGCCAATCTCTCGCTCAACATCTTGTCGATTGCTTCAACCATGACACCTTTATCGTGTTCATACTTGTGTGCAAATTCTTCACGAAGTTCAGCGGTGACTTGGTCGCGATTCTCTTGAATTTTTTTAGCGAAGGCAGACTCGATAACGGATTGTGTTTCCACGGTCATCACGCCTGACTCAACTAGTTGTTTGAATGCGTCCAACATCACGTTCTCCTTCCGGTTATTTCAAACCGTTGATTATGTTAAGCATCGCCTCGCGGAGATACTTGTCTTTTTTTGGGTCTTGTTGTACTTCTTGCGCCACCCTAAACGCTCTACTACCACCTCTTGCATTTAAAAGATGTTCATAAACCGGTGTAGGATAAGCTCCTGGCGCTGAAGGCTGGGCAACTACGTCTACTGTAATAATTTCAAATTCGGCTACTTCGCCAGTTCTCTCATCAACGTTTCCGCTTCCTCTAGAACTTACACCAAGTTTTACGCCGCTTTCAAGCATAGTACGAATTAAATTACCCATTGGAGTTGGCAAAATCTTCATTTTGCCATATCCGTTAGGACCTTCCATCCACATGTTTGTGATCATATGGCTTACTCGGTCCAAATTAACTTTAAGATCATCAGGATGATCTACCTCACCTAATACACTGTAACCATTTTGAATTTGGTCGTTGAGAGTCTTAACAGCATTCTCGATTTCTCGAACTGGATAAACCCGCTGGTTTTGATTACGAATGCCGCCTTGAATAGCAATACCTTTAAGATAAAGATTTTTGCCTTCCTTGTCGTCAGACTCTAATACAACCCCTGCCTGATCAAAACTTAAATGTTCTCGTAGATAAGATAGTTTCATTAACGATCTCTAATTAAAACTTTCTATCAACTGGTGAACGTGTATTTGTGTTTCCGCCTGTTTGGCCAGCTTTGTCGCCGGAACCAGAACCAACTGGAGCACCTTCACCTGTCTTGTTGCCTTGTGGAACTTTGTTTAGTGAAGATCCGTTACCAAAGCTAGATTTTGAACTGCTAGATAGGTTCTTTTCAACACCTTTTGTAAACTCACCCTTTGTACTGCCAACTAGGCCACGTGAACCTTTGTCTGCATTTGGGCTTGTACCACTCATTTCTCCTACGCCAGTACCGCCTTGTGCAATATTTTTTGCACTAGCAGTTGTTGTAGGACGTCCTTTTGGATTTTGTAATCCAGGACTCTTTGTATTTGTTTCAGTAGCTTGACCAGCTTTGTCGCCGCGACCAGAACCAACTGGGCCAGGTGACTTCATGCTGTTTTTATGCCAATCGTTACCGACAGTTTCTACATACTCACGCATTGGTTGTCCCATGCTTTCTGCATCTGGTTTGTCTTCATCATCGTCTTGGCTGTCATCATCTGCAGGAGCAGAATCATCATCACCAAAAGTTGGTTCTGCTGGTTCGTCTTCACTGCCGTGGCTTTGAACGATGTCTTGGAATTCTTGTTTTAGTTGAGTAAGAATGTCGATGATTTGTTCTTCACCTGCGCTCATATCTCCACCAGCTGCTTGATTATCATCATCTGGGGCTGCTACATCTGCAGAAAAATCGTCACTGGCATCACCATCACCGCCAATAGACATAGATGTCTCATCATCGGCAGGTGCATCGTCGTCAGCACCAAAGCCTTCTTCAATTGACTCATCTTCTTCTACATCTTCATCTGCTTCTTCAACAGACTCATCTGCATCATCTGCATTATCAGCTTCGTCAACAGATTCTTCTTCTGCTTCTTCAGCTATCATATTTTCATAAATTTCTCTAGATTTTTCTACAACGATCTCATGGAATAATTCGTTTGCCTTGTCCATTTCCTCGTTGACAAGATAATCTAGAAGTTGTTCAAACTTTTTAGACATTGCGGGTTTCTCCTATATTAGACTGGCAAGGCTGTCAATGTTATTTACAGCCAAGATGATTTACTTATGCGAAATAGGCCAAAAACGGTCGTTTTTGACAACAGTCAGGAAATTTATAACCCATTTTGAGGTTTTTTTCTGTCAAAATATTTAGTTTGACGTCAATAATGTTAAAGTACAATATTATTCCGTCGGTTCTTCTTCGGGAATTGCATACATTATTCTTACTAATTCAAGATCTTCTTTCGTCTCTTGTTCTCGAGCATCGCCTGCTTTGCGTAAACTGTTTAACATTTCAAGAGTAAGACGCATTTTTCTTGTGTCTTTATTAATAATAACACTGGTGTCTCTATCAGAGTCATAGCGATTATTAGACTTTAGGTCTCCAGAATCTTTTTCAAAGTAAATAAATTCTTGTAATAACATGTTAATATTTACCTAATTATACCGCAGGAGTCGGTGTAGTTTCTGGAGTGCTTGGCATTGGAGCCATACCTGTTTCACCGTCTTCCATATCTTCCGGAGGCTCAGTTGCTCCTTCGAGACTGTCAATATCCCCTTGAATTCCGCTTGCAGTAATACCTGCACTACGTAATTCTGCTTGGGCACTTAAATTAGTACCTTGATCGATATTTTCTTCTCTCCAAAGTTTTTCGTTTTCTGCAATTTCTTCTTGTGTCATACCCAAGAATCTCTTAAGAGCAAAGCGTTTACTTACAAAAGGAATCTCAACGATAGAAGCAAATGTGCCTACACGAGCAGTATCCATTTCTGCTTGACGGTAAGCGGCAAAATTTTGGGGAGGATTAAACTTAAGATCAAACAAATTGTTGTCTACGTTAATGCCTTTATTGTATAGATACAGTTTAAATTCTGTATCAAATTGTTCGTTAATTAAAGATTGTAAGCGTTCACAATACTTGTTAAAGCGTAATTCTTGTATGTAAGCAGTTCCTACTCGACCATCATTAAATGATGATCCCCCGTCATCAGGACCGGTAGGTAAGTAACTGCTAGGAATACGCAAAGCCCTAAATAGCTTATTAGTAAAATAGCGTAAATCGTCAATTTCACCTAGATTAGTACCGCCTGGCAAAATTTCAACTTTAGATCCTCGGCCTTCTGCGGTTTGTGGGAAGAAATAGTCTTCATTAATGCTTAACGGATTGTAACTACTGTCGATAACACTTTGGCCGCCACCTGCGGCACTTGGTATTCTGCGTTGATTTACTTCATTTTTAACACGTTCCACAAAGCCCATGGCCAAGTGACTAGGCATGTTACCTACGTCAATATAGAATACTCTACGCTCTGGCGCACGTTGTACACGATAGATGATGATGGCATCTTCAAGTAATTCTTTTTGTTTGTAGACTTTAAAAATAGTCTCCATTAGGCTGTTACCAAACGGAAAGTTATTGTCTAAACCTTCACTCATTGACAAGTGAATAACGTGCTTTGCATCAATTGCCCATTGTTGTATGTTATTTGAAAATCGTCCGCCGGCGCCTGCTTGTCCACCAAAGCCGCCAACCATGCCTTTTTGTTGGGCGCCACCTGTGAGGTACGCAGTTCCGCCCGGAGTAACGTTTTGATTAGTAGGATTAATTGCAGTAACAGTTAAGTTTTGAAAATTTACATTAAGATCACGCAATACATATTGTTCAGGTTTTTTACCTTCACTTTCGTTAACAATAACTTTATCAACTTTTTGTGGGTCTACATAAAACCATGCTTGTGTTTCAGGGTCACGAATAAAGAATACGTCTCCATACTTAAAGGCATTACGCACCATTTTAAAAATTCGTGTTTGAAATTTATTAAGTTTAGTCCACTGCTGTAGATACTTTTTAATAATTTTAACTTCAGTACTAGTTGCCTGTTCTTTAAAAAATACTTGAAACGGTGTTCCGTTCTCATCGTTCATCTGTGTGCAGAATTCAGCAAGAATATCAAAAGCGGCATTAACTTCGCTGTCAGTATCCATTGAATCATATTGACCGTAACGTTCTAAACGATTAGGATGCCCGCTGTATACATCAGGGAGATAACTGCTGTAATTAGTACGAGACATATTAGGTCTCGAGGCTCCAGATGATATAACACTCATCTGTCCAGTAGTATCAACTGGTGTAAAATATTTTTTCCAACTCAAAATTTGACTCCAAATTATGCAAATGCATCGCCAGATATGCCTAATACTGCATCATAAGTTCTACGTGAGTTTTCGGCAATGATCTTTAGTTGTGCAACCATCTCTGCTGTATTTAAGTTCTGTGCAACGGTTCTTAAAGTTTCTGCGGTGTTGGCAGACATTAGACCGGCTATTTGTTCCGGTTTGAAAACACCTTCTGTACCGTGTAGCATTGCAGGAGTTCCTTTGCCAAAATCTTCAAATGGTTGTCCTGTTGCTCCTAAACTACCATCATCCCTTGAGACAAAATTTTGGAACATGCCAGCAATCAGACCAGTTATTGCTCCTGCAAGAGCGCCTACGGCTGCGCCGCCTGGACCTCCTAGCATGCCTATTGTTGCACCAGTAACTGCTCCTGCCCCTGCTCCTGCCAGTGTATATCCGGCAGTTGACGCTACCTTGCCAGCAGTATCTGCCCAACTAGGTTTAACCATTTCCCATATTTTTCCAAATAGACCTTTTAAAAATTCTGCAATGTCGGTCATTATTTTTTCTCGCCCTGAAGGAGAAAACAGATCATTTATAAATTGTATAATTTTTGGAACCCAATCTCGTAACGTAACAATGACTTTACCAAGATTTTCGTTTAAATAATTAAGAGTCGGTATAACAATTCCAGCAATTAATGGACTTAATGCTTGACCTAATGTTATTGCCAATTTCCTTAATTGTTCTTCTGACGCTAATTGTGCTTGTAATTCTGCTTGATTAGCCGCAGTTGCATCTTCAATACTTTTAAGTCTTATTTTTTCTGCTTCAATTACTCGATACAGTTGTTCTTCACTGGTTATATTTGCATTTGTTAATCTTGCGTATACTTCTGGCATTACTGAAATTTTTGCATATGTTTGATCACCTTGTAATGCTAATGCCTGAAATACACTTGCCAGTTGAGGGTATGCTTTGGCTAATTCCATTTGTAATTTGGCCTGTCGTCTTGACGACTCTTCTTCAATTTGTTTTACTGATA
>Ga0315899_10002073_pt1 | contig 22462 bp, 15 predicted proteins | sample LakEriMetagenome_2_FD_203518 | JGI IMG/M metagenome (GOLD analysis project Ga0315899, IMG submission 203518) | Freshwater fungal communities from buoy surface, Lake Erie, Ohio, United States - Buoy 4 MA112 | ecosystem: Environmental > Aquatic > Freshwater > Lake | place: USA: Lake Erie, Ohio... | reverse complement strand
TTTCATGGTGCTTCGTTGTGTTGTGCTCAATAATGGATAAAATCACATACAAAATTACAATTATTGGTAGTGCGTAGATTTTAAAAACAAAAATTGTTATCAACGAAATTCCTAACAAAAGGTATTGGTAGATGTTGCTTTCAATGCTAAAGTTCTTGATTTTCAAGGATAATAAAGGGATTTCAGAAATTAACAACAGTGGGAATATCAATGCGGTACAGGCCATGACTAAAGGATCTAATACCCATGGGTAAGACGGTTCAAAAGGGGTGGTGTTTTCAAATCCGATTTGCCAATACAGCAAAGGAAAGAACAAAAAGAATATGGTGCTGGTCGGGGTAGGTACGCCAATAAATCGATCAGTTTGACGGGTATCATTATTGAATTTTGCCAAGCGAAATAACGAAAAGAAGGGAATGCTGAGCGCACACATGCTTAACCAATCGGTGTAGTCATGAAATTGGAAATCGTGAAACTTTAAATATGTTACGCCTAAGGTTCCATTCAGTCTAATTTCTATAGTAATAAACATGAGGATCCCTGGTGCTAAGCCAAATGATACCAAATCAGCCAAAGAGTCTAAGTCTTTGCCTATGGGAGAACTTATTCCAAGTTTTCTTGCTACAAACCCATCAAAGAAATCGAAAATCATCGCTAAAATGAGTAGTAACGCACTTATTTCCAACCTTCCAAAAAAAGCAAGAATAATGGCCATTACGCCACAAAGAAAGTTGCTTGATGTAATTAAATTAGGAAGATTAAACAACTTCTGACCCATTTCATTCATTTCGAGCGAAGGTAATTCAAAAATCGCTTATATTTATCGAGTTAAATCTTTCTTTACACAATAAATGCTGTTGTTTCAGAGTTTACGAGGCCCAAATTTTTATATGAAATACATCATTCTCTCCCTTGTTTTATTCCAGTTTTTCACCTTTAAGGCCCAAGCGCCTAAGTATTCCAATGAATTCCTGCATCTTGGTGTTGGAGCTCAAGCATTTGCAATGGGCAATGCTGTTGTGGCTTCGTCGGAAGATGTAACTGCTGGGTATTGGAATCCTGCAGGCTTAACGAGTACCACAGAATGGCTTCAGGTATCTGCTATGCACTCTGAATATTTCGCGGGCATCGCCAAATATGATTATGTAGGGGTTTCACATTCACTCGGAAAGAAAGGAGTTCTTGGCTTTACCTTCCTTCGCTTTGGAGTAGACGATATACCCAATACTACACAGCTAATTGATAATGACGGTAGAATTAATTACGATAACGTCACCACCTTTACCGCGGGTGATTACGCATTTATGGGTTCTTACGCAAAAGCCTTGGCTGTTCCTGGGTTGTCCATCGGAGGAACTGTAAAAGTAATTCATCGCCGAGTGGGAGACTTTGCGAAATCTTGGGGCTTTGGTCTGGATGCCGGCGTAAAATATCGCCTGAACTCCCATTGGAAATTTGGCTTGTTAGCCCGCGATGCAACGTCAACATTTAACGCTTGGATTTTTAATCTTTCTCAAGACATGCAACAAGTATTCTTGTCGACGGGTAATGAAATCCCAACGAATGGGCTTGAATTATCGCTGCCAAGATTCATTACAGGAATTGCTTATACTCATCCGATTGGCAACCCAGAAAAAGGATTCAACATTGCTGCCGAATTGGACATCGATGCCACAACAGACGGAATGAGAAATACACTCATTAAATCCAATACCTTTTCGCTCGACCCGCACATGGGAATACAACTGTCGTTCAAGGAACTGGTCAAGGTTCGCGGTGGGGTTTCTTCAATACAGCAATTTAAAGCAATCGATGGTTCAAGCAGTTGGGGTGTTCAGCCAAATTTAGGATTGGGTGTTGGTATTAAAGGATTCAACTTGGATTATGCATTTACAAGATTGGGTGCCGCAGAGGCAGGTTATTACACCCATGTGTTTTCATTGAAGTTCAAATTAAGTCAGCCTAAGAAAAAGTAGCGATGAATCGGTATTTAAGCGCCATATTACTCTTTTTTACTCTTCAACTTAGTGTTAATGCCCAAACCTTCGGGAACGAATGGATTGATTACAATCAAAAATATTATGGATTCCCCATTCTTCAATCTGGAATTCATAAGATTTCATATCAGAATTTATTTGACGCAGGGATTCCCGTTTCTTCCATTCCGATTTCAACCTATCAAGTGTTCGGAAAACAAAAGGAACAACCCTTGTATATCATCGATGATGGGAATAATCTCCTTGATCCTTATGAGTTTATTTATTTCTACGCAGAAAAGAACGACGGTTGGCTCGATTCAACGCTGTATGATAACCCGTCGTGGTTAGGGAATCCAAAATACAGTTTATACAACGATACCATTCGCTATTTTTTTAGTTGGACCAATGGAACAGCGGGATTGCGGTTTACGCCTGAAAATGACATTGATTTCGCTAGTTATCAAACTGCTTCGCATCTCCTGTTCGAAAAGAGCCTTGTAAATGCACAAGCATACAACGAAGGCGAAATAAATTCACAATCGGCAAGTTCCTTGTTTGTGCCGGGAGAAGGGTGGGGGAGTACGATGCAAAATGGTGCCTCGGGTTATACTTGGAATTATTCCGCAACTACCCTTGATAATTTATACACTGGACTTGATGCGCCTCAAATTCAATTAAAATCGGTGATTGTTGGGGGATCCAATGCCTATTCTCCGAATTTATATAACCATCATACCCGCCTGACCATTGGTCCAACAAATAGTGTCTTACTTGATACGCTTACCATTGGTTACAATGCGATCAATGTAACTAAACAAATTCCAGTTTCCACCCTTGCCGCGAATGGTGCAACAAATTTTAAGATCAACATTATCGGTGATCTTGGAGTAGCAACGGATTATCAAAGCGTTAATTATTGGTCTTTTCTCTACCCAAGAACGATGGCCTTGCCGGGGAGTAACAAAAGTGAGTTTTTGATACGAAATGAACTCAATCAACCAAAAATTAAATTGGCACTCAGCGGGGTGAGCATGACGAATCCGATAGCCTTTGTTTTTGGTTCAAATCCAAAGGTAATTAATGCTGTTTTTACAGGGACTACCTGTCAATTGCTCGTGCCAAACGATCCGATTTATACGAACCAAAAAGTAGTTATACAAGCAACATCGACCATTAATTCAATCCCTGGATTAACCCCAGTAACAACATCCGCTACCTTCACGAATTTTGCTGATGTACCCAATTTGGAAGCTTCCCTGCTTTTTGTTTATCCTAAAAAACTTGCATCCGGAGTATTTGATTATGCAAATTACCGAAGTTCACCTGCAGGAGGCGATTATAACGTGATCCTTGCTGAAGTAGAAGAATTGTATGATCAGTTTGGTGGAGGAATTATTAAGCATGTTAACGGAATTCGTCGCTATGCCCAGTTTATGCATAGTTTAGGTCAGCAAAAACCTGTGGGTTTATTTCTTATCGGAAAAGGTATCCGTGAGGCGAATGTAGCTACTACCTTGGCTACTGGTCCAGGTGCCCGTGCCAATGTTCTGAATTATTCCATGAACTTGGTTCCGTCGTTTGGACAGCCTTCTAGCGACCAAAGTATGACCTCCAATTTACCGGGTACCGATAAGTGGACTCCCCTCATTCCTACCGGTAGGATCTCTGTAAATAACCTCTTGGAGTTAGCGCTTTATTTGGATAAAGTTAAAGCCTTTGAGCTTGCGCAAGATTCTACGTCCATGTATGATTCACCGAGTAAAGATTGGCAAAAGCATCTGATTCACTTTGCTGGTGGGGGCAATGCCAATGAACAGTTTATTTTTCAAACCTACCTGAATGGCATGGCGGATATTGCCGAAGATGATTTTTTCGCTGGAACTACTACGCGAATTGTTAAAGAGTCTGCCAATCCCTTAACGCCAGCTCAAATACAAGGCATTTCCGATCGCTTATCAGAAGGCGTAAGTGTAATGAATTTTTTCGGCCACGCTTCCTCTTCTCAAAGTGGTTTTGATTTGAACATTGATGATCCTCAGAACTGGAATAATCAAGGCAAGTATCCCTTGTTAATCGCAAATTCATGCTACAACGGTAATATATTTTACAGTGTACCTACGAAATCAGAACAGTTTGTCTTAACCCCTAACGCGGGAGTTATTGCATATCTCGGAACACTTAACTATGGTTTTTCTGGTGCGCTAAATGACTACTCAAACCAATTCTATCGACAGTTTAGTAAACACAATTACGGAGGAACCATTGGGGAACATATTAAAAACACGATTGATTCTGTTATGAACCTAAATCAACCGTTGAGTACAGAATCGGTATTCCAACAAATGACACTCCATGGTGACCCCATGTTGCGTCTTAACCCACACACAAAACCAGAACTTGAATTAACTGAAGATCGCGTTTCGTTTGGTCCGGATGATATTTCCTTAACTACCGATTCGCTAGAAATCCAAATTAAATTGCGGAATTTGGGGCAATCCATCCCTGGCGATTTTGCCCTAGAAATTTTGCGTGATTTCCCAGGACCAACAGCCGATTCTAGTTATGTGTTCACGATCAACGGGATCGATTATGAAAAAGATATAGCGCTTAAACTTCCCTTTTATCCACTAATAGGAGTGGGCTTGAATCAATTTACGATTACGGTGGATATCCCGAATTTTAATGATGAGGTCTACGATGAAATTAACAATAACCGAATAGTAAAGTCTTTTAATATTCGAGTAGATGGCATTGAACCCATATTACCAATTGATTTTGCAGTCGTACCACGAGATACCCTGGCGGTATTCGCATCAACAATTGATCCCTTGGCACCTGCGAATTCCTATCGCTTTGAAATAGATACGAGCCATTTGTTTAATTCAGCTTTCTTAAGGTATGCGAACGTTACTGGGACAGGGGGCGTGAAGTCGGTCAATTGGAATCAATGGATACGGGTTTCATCTAACGCCGTGGATCCGGTTCATTTTTCGGACAGTGTGGTGTATTATTGGCGGGTTGCTGTGAATAACAGTCCCTTTATTTGGAAGAAACGCTCCTTTCAATACATACCTGGAAAAGAGGGCTGGGGTCAGGATGATTTCTTTCAGTTTACAGATAACTCCTTCACGGGTATATCAATGAATACCCAACAAGAATTGCGTGAATTTGTCCCGATTCAGAAAGGAATCTCTTGCTTGGTTAAGGCAGCGACTACCGCTCCAGAGATTTATGACAATGCGTGGTATTTAAACGATGAACAGCAAGAATATGAGGTGTGTAATATGACGCCAAAATTGCATGTAGCCATCGTTGATAAAGCCACCTTATTACCATGGGAAACACGCTATACCTATCCGAATGGTACCGTGGTTAATCCGGGGAATAATTTCGGGAATGCGAATGATAATTCTGGGTGTAAACCCCGATCCATGAAGTATTTCACCTTTCATCAAAACAGTGCCGTACAATTAGCTGCATTCCAAAATTTAGTTCAGAATGTGGTTGAAAATGGAGATTACATTTTAGTGTATTCTCCGATGACAACGCGCTACGATTGGTGGAATACCTTTGGACCTACCTTGTATCAAACCTTCGCGTCCTTGGGTTCGGATAGCATTGTTCAAGGACGACCAAACAAGCCTTTTATCTTCTTAACCAGGAAAGGTGACCCCTCGTTTGTTGTGGAGAAATTTACGCAAGGGACGGAAGATATTCATATGGATACCGTAATTTTTGGTTCTCAATTGGTTGGATACGAAACCACTCCGTTAATCGGTCCGGTAAGCGATTGGCAGTCCCTCTTTTGGAAACGGGATCCCTTGGAAGTTCTTCCAGGTGATTCAACCCGAATGCGCGTTCAAGTCTATAATGCCGTCGGTGGATTAGATCATGTTATTGATACCTTGATGACCCCACACGATTCGATTATTAACCTCAATAATTTAATCAATGCAGCGCAGTTTCCTTATGCGCGGCTTAACGCTTTTTATGCAGATTCAAATTTCCAAACTCCAGCCCAATTAGATTTTTGGCATGTTGTATTTGCGCCGCTGCCGGAAGCAGCGATTGATCCATCCACTGCGATGTTTTGGTCTGCTCAAAATGATTCAATTCAAGAAGGACAGCCGGTAAGTTTTGCTGTAGATATCCGAAACATCAGCGAGTATTCAATGGATTCCTTGTTGGTTAGTTATTCCGTAATTGATGAAAATCAACTCGTTCACCCGATCGCCTATCCCCGTCAAGCGCCACTTTTAGCCAATGGACATCTGTACGATACGATCACCATTCCAACCTTGAATTTAAAAGGGAATAATTGGTTGCGGGTAGAAGTTAATCCATATACGGATCAAAGTTTTACGCAAACCGATCAGCCCGAACTAACGCACATAAATAATGTGCTTCAATTAGCATTCACCGTAGGTGGAGAGGACGTTAATCCGATTTTGGACGTCACGTTCGATGGACAACATATTCTAAACAATGACATCATTGCTCCGCAGAGTGAAATCCTAATCACCTTGAAAGATGATAATCCGTATCTCATCATGGATAGTGATGCAGATACCTCGCTGTTTGCGATTTACCTAACTGATCCGGATGGTGAAATGCGAAAAATTCCCTTTGTAGATGCGCAAGGTACGGTTGTTATGGAATGGGTTCCTGCCAATGCATCGAATAAGAAGTTTAAGATTCTATATCCCGCACTTTTTCCCAAAGATGGTACCTACACCTTGCTGGTGCAAGGGCAAGACCGTTCTGGAAATCTCTCGGGTGATTATGAATATAAAATTAGTTTTAAAGTGATTCATGAATCTTCGATTACTGAAGTAATGAACTACCCGAATCCGTTTAGTACAAGTACACGGTTTGTTTTCACCCTTACAGGTTCCGTATTACCGGATGAAATGCTCATTCAAATCATGAATATTAGTGGAAGAGTGGTTCGAGAAATTACAGCCGATGAACTTGGTCAATTGCGAATTGGGCGTAACATCACGGATTTTGCCTGGGATGGCAGGGATAATTACGGTGATTTATTGGCGAACGGGGTGTATTTATATCGCGTTATTGCGCGAAGTGGTGGTCAAGAAATAAAGCACTTGGAATCAGGGGCAGACACGTATTTCCACAAAGGACTCGGTAAAATGTATATTTTACGTTAAAAGAATTTACAGCTCAGTATTGCGGTGTCGTCGCCATACGGTAATTCACCTTTCCATTCATCCAATTTTGAAAATAAGATGTTGTTCATGTCTTCCATCTTGAGGGAGGAAAAAGCTTGCACATTTTTTATCATCCGTTCTATTCCAAACTGCTCTCCCTCGTCATTTTCTAATTCGACAACACCGTCTGTATATAGCACCAAGGTACTTTTGGGTGGAATAACAATTTTACCAACCTGTAGATTTGGAAGTTCATCTAACATTCCAAGTCCAATACAGCCATCGTGAAGGAGTTGGTATTTTCTACCCATAAAAAGCACGGGCTGATTGTGGCCGGCATTGATGTATTTTAATTTACGTGTGTATGCGTTGTAGTGGGCAATAAAGAAGGTAATGAATTTTTCTCCTTTTGCTGCGCCCATTACCTTTTTATTTAATTCTTCAATCAAGAACGAAAGATCGAACCGCTGGTACCTAAACAGGGTGCGCAAGGTGGCTTGGAAATTCGCCATGAGTAAGGCCGCCGAGATCCCTTTTCCAGAAACATCTGCGATACAAATGATATATTCTTCATCTCCTAACGGAATGAAATCATAATAATCTCCTCCAATCACGTGCCTCGAAATATACTTAGCCGAGATGTCCATTTTTCGGTTGGAAGGTAAATCGGAAGGGAAGAGTAGTTTTTGCAATTCAGAAGCTGTTTCTAAGTCACGGTTGATCATGTCTTTAGAAATCAAACGGTTTGTTAGTCGCTGATTTTCCATAGCAACAGCAATCACATTGGTTAAGGTCTGTGCAAATTCCAGGTGCTGCTCTTTTTCTGCAGAGGCATGAGCCACGGCGTTTTCAGAGAGAAGTAAATAGGCCAAGGGATTTCCTTTATGGAATACGGGAATAATGATATTGAATTCACTGAGCAAGCTGGAGTTAGATTCCGCTACGATGGTTAGTTCTTTAATGCGTTGAAGCTGATCAAGATGTGTGGTCAGGTCAATTTTCCCTTTCATTCCAGCTTTGTGGAGGATTTTCCATCCATTCGAATTGGTGATCAACACGAATTTTCTGAAGCTTAGTTGTTCTTTTAGTATGTAGGAATAAATACCGAGTAAATCATCTACGGAAGCTTGGGTATTAATTGCGGAAGTAATGGATAGCAATGAATTGAGTTTCAATTCATGCAAGGCGAGTTGACGTTCTAGAGAATTTATTACGCGTTCGCTCATTGATGTTTTCTGAGAAAATCAGGAAGTTGTTTTACTGCGGCCATTTCTTTGAATTTTTCTCGCACTTCACTGCACGGACTTCCAAAGTAGGTGGCATTTCCCGCTAGGCTTTTTGAAATTCCACTTTGGGCTAAAACCACCGCATCATCCCCAATATGAATACCGCTTGCGCAACCTACTTGTCCCCACATGGTTACTCGGTCGCCAATGTCTACGCAACCAGCAATCCCAACATGTGAGGCAAATAAACAGTTGGTTCCAATTCGTGTATCATGTCCAATCTGAACTAAATTATCGATTTTAGTACCTGTACCAATATAAGTTACATCCGTCACGCCGCGATCAATGGTGCAATTTGCTCCAATTTCCACATGATCAGCGATTTCTACATTACCACAACTAAACATGGCCGTGTACTGTTGGTTCGATTTTTTAAAGTAAAATGCAGTGTGTCCGATTACTGTATTTGGACCAATCACGACATTATTACCAATTACCGTGTCATCCATGATGCAAACCCCTGGAGCAAGTTGGACATTGGACCCAATCGTTACATTTTCACCAATAAAAACTCCTGGATAATCTGCTGAACGGTTAAATGGGGCTCGTTGTTTTTGTGAATATCCGAACCGCGTGATTTGGTTGAAAATATCAAAGGGTTTTTCGCTAATCAATAGTCCTTTCCCTTCAGGACATTCCACGAGCTTGTCTATAATGATTACGGTAGCATTCGATTGCAGGGCTTTTTCGTAGTATTTCGGGTGATCCACAAATACGATATCTCCCGGAACTACCCGGTGTATTTCATTAATTCCTGTGATTGTTAATTCAGGGGAGCCAACTAAGGTACAACCGAACTGTTTTGAAATAGCTTCTAACGTGTATGGAATATCAAACTTCATATGTATGTTGAAGGTATAAAAATAAGGACATCCATTGCGTGAAAATTGCAGCGAATAAATAGTTATGAGGCGTTTTCTGTTAGTTTATTTCAAATTTACTTCAATTGGGTTTGTTTAATTCAATTGATTTACTACCTTTGCACTCCTATTTTGTATCATGAAAAAAGAAATACATCCAGACGATTACCGATTAGTAGTGTTTAAAGACATGTCTAACGATTATGCATTTATTTGTCCATCTTGCGCTCCGGCAAAAGAAACCATTCAATGGGAAGATGGAAATGAGTATCCGTTAGTGAAATTGGATATCTCTCACAAGTCTCATCCATTCTTTACTGGAATTGCTCAGTTTGTGGATACTGCGGGACGTATTGATAAGTTCAAAACACGTTTTGGTCGTACGATGAAATAAGAACCTAAGGGTTTTACTATATTTAAGAACCATTCCATTTCGGGATGGTTTTTTTTTGCGCGATGGGTTAGTTGAATTTTGCTGTGGCTCGTTTAAGTCGATCCAGAATGGTTAAGCCAAGTCCTTTGGCCAGCGGTTTTTCAATATAGATCGCCTGGAATCCACATTCATCCATAGTAATCAAGGTGTGGTATAAATTCCGTGCTACGTCTCTTAAATCACCGGTGGAGCTCAAGGTCATACATTGTTCAGAAGGAAAACCCTCAGGGATGGTGTGAATGAAAATATAGCCTGTATTTTCCTCCGATTTAAGTTCTTTTGTTAGGTAGTGCAACGGAGTTTTTGTTGCATAGTGATATTTCACCATACCCGGGGCCAGCGGTGAGTGTTCCACTTGATTTTTAATTGCTGGAATGTACCCTAAGCGTGCAGAAAGTTCATCTAAATCAATACTTCCTAAGCGATAAACAATTACCCGATTCCCATCCATACCAACAATGGTAGATTCCAAGCCATACTGACATGATCCGCCGTCTAGAATTAAAGGGATTTCTCCATTTAATTGAGCCAAGACTTCTTCCGCGCGCGTTGGACTAACCGACCCATATTTATTTGCGCTCGGCGCAGCAACGGGAAAATCAAGTTGATTGAGTAAGGCTAAAAATAGGGGGTGCGATGGAAAGCGCACCGCAACAAGCGATGATCCACTTGTGATTTCGTTAGGTACCAAGGCTGTTTTTGGCACGAGGAAGGTAATTGGTCCTGGACTAAACTGCTTATATAATACCTTCAATTCATCATGGAATTCCTGAATATAGGATTCGGCTTGCTGTAAATTCGCAACGTGTAAGATCAAGGGATTACTGGACGGGCGCTGTTTTACGCTAAATATATTGAAAACTGCTTTTGGACAAAGTGCATTTGCAGCTAATCCATATACCGTTTCTGTTGGAATACCAATGACCTGATTTTCCTTTAGTGCATTGGCTGCTTGAACAATATCTGTAGTAATTTTTGTAATCACGAAGCAAAGATAACCTATATTTTTTTGGGCTATTAACGGCTTGTGAATCTCTTGTTAAAAAAAAATCACCTCATACTTGAAGGGTAAATGTACAAGGTGTATCTTTGTCTTGTTTAAAACCATTCTAAATAAGTGAGATTACTTTTAGCAGATAGCAATCAATTGATTCGGGTTGGACTAAAATCCACCTTGTCTGGTTTAGCAGAGGTACATTCTATTGTTGAGATTTCCAACGGAAAACAGTTAATTGACTTCGCTCAACAAGGTGGAATAGCTGTTGTGTTGATTGACTACACGGCAGAAGGGTTTGATATAAATGACGTAATCGCTTCGCTTCGCTTAAATCCCTCGTTAAAATTTATTGGTCTTACCTATTTGCAATCGCCTCAAACCCTCGTGGATGCACTAAGAGGTGGGGTGATGAGTTACATCAAGAAAGATTGTGATTTACAAGAGATTTCGGATGCGGTAATTGAAACGGCTAAAGGAAATAAGTTCTTTTGTGGCAAAATCCTTGAAACCATCAGTAAAGCAAATTTGGATGTGGACGATATTGATCATGGCGTCTTAACCTGTGATCCAGTCCTGATGTCTGACCGAGAAAATGAGATTATAGTTCTTATTGCTGAAGGATACACCAATGATCAGATTGCTGAAATGCTATTCTTGAGCAAACATACGGTGAATACCCATCGCAAGAACATCCTCTTTAAACTGGGCGTAAAAAATACCGCCGGAATTGTTATGTATGCTGTAAAAACGCAGTTGGTTTCTCCGAATAAATTTCTTTTTGCGGCTAATTAAAGCGACAAATAAACTTTAAATTCACCCTGCGTTGGGTAAGGTAATTTGGAATGCTGTAGTATTTCCCTTCCACATCTTGAATCCATTGTTTTGAGAGCACATTATTCACACCGAGTAAATTGAAAATCTCCAGAGATACCATGGATTCCGGTACATGCTTGTGCCACCATCCTTGTTTCTTACTCACTAAGTTATACGACAAGCCCAGATCAACACGGAAATAGGCTTTCATTCTCAAGGTGTCTTTGTATCGATCTCCTCCCGGAGGACCATAAGGCAGGGGTGCGCCATATTGTAATCCCATCTGTACGGTAAAGTTTTCTAATCCGGGCATTTGATCTTGAACTAAGGCGCCAACCGTTAAGAACTGATCGGTTGGACGTGGAATGAAGCCTGGGAAGAACGTGGCGCTATCCACTACGACTTGATCTTCACTGTATCCAAAAATAATTTTCTCTCCCGCGGCATTGTAATATTCTTGGTAAGAATCGTATTTCAAGTTTTCTCGCGTTTGCATGATGCCGAGTTTGAAAAAGGATTCAATTCCAGGAACAAATTCTCCGTGCACATTAAAGTCGATTCCGGTAGCATAAGCCACGGCATCGTTATTCGCATAATACCGCGTGCGTACATTTTCTATTTCATACGGATTCACATCCCATAAATACTTATAAAATACTTCACCTGAGAATTTAAATGGCCGCTCCCGTTGCCACATGTTAAAGAAAACGTCCGCACCCAACACGGCATGAACAGATTTTTGAGATTGCACTTGAGTATTTAAGTTTCCATCCAGCGTTCGGAATTCACGATAGAATGGTGGTTGATAATAGGTTCCTGTGGCAAAGCGATAACTCAGGTTTCTGCGAACTACTTTGTTATTTCGTACCATGTACGCACGTGGGAAATAGGTGGCTGAAAATCTTGGGGTAAGATAAAATTCATTATTAACCGACGTATACCCCGCGCGGCCGCCTAGTGAAAACGCAAATTTTGAAGCGCTTTCGGCAAGGGTTTCGGTAAACGTTTTGATGATTTTTTTACCATCGATTTTTTGTTTTTGTTGCACGGTTACGCGCTCTTGAAAGCGGGTGTGTGATTTACTAAAGTTCCATTGCAGATAACCGTTAGCCTTATGGTTTACAAGATTTAAATTACTCTTGATGGTTTCAAATAACTCTACTTCATTGGAGTTTCCTTGCGGGACGCTATACCCTGCAGAGTCGATCATTTTCCACTCGCTTAATACATCCCCGAAACGGTCTAATTCATATCCCGCACCCCACAAAAGCTCGGAGCTAACAAAGCGGGTTCTGTACATATCGATGTAATCCTTTTTTAGTACATATGAACCCTCATGGTAGGCATTGTATATTTGGGCATTCAAGCGATTTCGTGCGTGATTCAAGAAGGTTCCAATCCCCAATACGGCAATAGAATCTCCGTACTCTTCTTTGGATGGATCGGTCTCAAGTTCATTGATGTAGTATTGTCCTTGAATATCAAAATATTCGCGCTCATCCGATTGAAAACCTGTAAGAAAAAACCCAAGTTTGGTTTTCGTATTTGGGGTGTAGTTCAGCGAGGTTCCCACCATCCCTGTTTGGAATCGTGTACTTTCTTTACCATCAAAGTAAATCCGAAAGGAATAGGCTTCATTAGCCGTTCCGAAATCAGTATTGGACGTTTGTGGGGCGAAGCGGTAATTGTTCGAAGAATAGTGAGCTAAGACCGACCACGTAAGTTTTGGGTTAAGCTGGTACTCCCCAAGAAATTGTCCATCTGCAAAAACCGGATTATAGGCCCCTTTGGTAGGAAGTGAGTTCAGAAAATACCCGTTTGATCGATAACGTGCTCCAGCGAGATAGGTGAACTTTTTTCCAAGTGTACCTTCCACATGCGCTTCTTCACTCAGCAGGGAAAGAGCCAATGAACTTCTAAAGGCCGTTGGTTTTTTGTAGGTAATGTCGAGTACCGAACTTAAGCGATCACCATATTGAGCGTCAAAGCCTCCTGCTGAAAATTTTACTTTTTCTACTAAGGCTGAATGAATAAAACTCATGCCTTCTTGTTGTCCGGATCGGGTTAAAAAGGGACGATATACCAGGAATCCATTTACGTACACTAAATTCTCATCATAATTGCCGCCACGCACATTATAATTCGAAGTCAGCTCGTTGTTTGAGGTAGCGGGTTTTGTTAGGGTGAGGTATTTCTCAACCGAAATCATTTGCTGTAAGTCAATCGTGGGTAATTCAATTAAATCAAAGGGATCGTCTTTAATGCGTTGAACTACGACGGTTTCACTTACTTGGATTTGAAATAATACCGTAGGAACATAAGTCACAGGACTTTTATTTACCACGACTTGACGTTTTTCTTGGTAGGATTGAAAGCTAAACAATAAAGAAAGGGTATCGCCGAGCGCGGCTTCAAAAGTGAATTTACCCTTGGAATCTGTGGTTGAGAGCAACTTTATATGCCTTTGGTCAGTAATGGTAACCTCTGAAATTGGCTTTCCCTTCTTGTCGATACAAATTCCCTCCACAGAAATCTGCTGTCCAAGGGCACTACGTACGGTGAGTACAAGGATGAGGGTATAGAAAAACTTCACAAGACAAAAGTAAACGAAATTAGGTGCTGAATTATTTTTCGTGGTGAATAATAAGTAATATCCTGAGGGGTTACTTGCAAATTACGGAAGAAAAGTTTTATATTTGTGCCCCTGAAATGGAGGTTGTAGCTCAGCTGGTTAGAGCGTCGGATTGTGGTTCCGAAGGCCGCGGGTTCGAACCCCGTCTTCCTCCCAAGGTTCTTTAAAGAACAGGAACATATCCCGATTCGCAGCAGTGGTCGGGATTTTTTTTACCTTTATTCGAGATCGTTGAATATGAAAAAATTAGTTTTTGTTTTTTGCCTCTTTTCATTTTTTGCTTGTCAACATTCGGAGAAAAAGGCTGATTTTGGATCTAGTATTGTTGCTGATTCTGAAAATGAACAGGCCCTTGAAGCCACCTTAGCCGAGGCAAAAAAAGAAGAAGCTGAACGTAAAAAAACGCTCAGTTCGGTTGGTTTTGACCGCATGCTTCATGACTTTGGAAGCATTGGAGCGGATGCCGATTATACGACCTCATTTACTATTAAAAATACAGGTAAGAAACCCCTGTTAATCTACGAAGTAAAAGCTTCTTGTGGGTGTACTGTACCTTCATGGAATAAGAAGCCAATTGCACCAGGTGCAAGCGATCAAATAGAAGTCACCTTTCATCCGGGAAAGTCACAACTTGGACAGCAAGACAAAACAATTTCTGTGATTTCAAATACTTCACCGGGTGTTGCGGTATTGCAATTGAAAGCCTTTGTGAATCCTAAAAAATAAGTCATGAAAATCCATGTAATTGAAACCGGTCTCTTTAAGCTTGATGGGGGAGCCATGTTTGGGGTGGTGCCCAAAACGCTGTGGCAAAAAACGAATCCTTCGGATGAAAATAACATGTGCACATGGGCCTTACGTTGTTTACTCATTGAGGACGGTAAACGCCTCATGCTAGTTGATACGGGCATTGGAGATAAACAGTCAGAAAAGTTCTTTTCTCATTACCATTTGCAAGGAAACGACACCTTAATTGGTTCGATTCGAAAGGCTGGATTTCATGAAGATGATATTACCGATGTAATGCTTACGCACTTGCATTTTGACCATTGTGGTGGTGCGATTGCTTGGAATTCGAAAAAAGACGGTTATCGTCCCGTATTTAAAAATGCCATTTACTGGAGTAATGCCGCCCATTGGCAATGGGCAACGGAACCCAATGCTAGGGAAATAGCGTCTTTTTTAGCTGAAAATATACTACCTATTCAAGAAAGTGGACAATTGAAGTTCGTAGAACGAACCGGTTCCTTTAGTAAAGAGGTTTTTCCAAACATTGACCTGTTATTCGTGGATGGTCACACCGACAGCATGATGATTCCTCACATTAAATACAAGGGAAAAACGATTGTCTTTATGGCTGATTTATTGCCGAGTGTTGGACACATTCCCTTGCCCTATGTGATGGGATATGATACGCGACCGTTGATTACTTTGGAAGAAAAAGGAGCCTTCTTAGATACTGCTGCCACAGCGAATTTCGTGTTGTTTTTAGAGCACGATAGCGTTAATGAGTGTTGCACCCTTCAGCATACGGAGAAAGGTGTGCGCTTGGCTGAAACCTTTGCTTTTTCGTCCTTGTAATGAAAACACCTGATGAAATCGTAGGGATGATGCTCAGGGGTGATGCCTACAGTAAAGCGCTGGGAATGCATGTAACGTTTCTTGAGGCAGGGAGCTGCGTCCTTCGAATGAAGGTGCAGGAACACATGGTGAACGGGTTTAATATCGCTCACGGAGGAATTACCTATGCGCTAGCGGATTCCGCGATGGCCTTTGCTTCGAATGCACATGGAGTACAATGCGTGAGTATTGAAACAGCGATTTCGCACATCAAAAAAGTACAGGTAGGGGATGACTTAACGGCTTCTTGTAAAGCGCTTTCACGAAACCGAAAAGTTGGCATTTATGAAGTTAACGTAACGAATCAATCCAACGAATTAGTCGCGCATTTCAAAGGAACGGTGTTGGTCTCGGACCGGGAATGGTAAAACGGGTTTCTCTACGTTTTACTGCACCCTGAGTAGTCCGAAGGACGTATCGAAGGGTGCTCAGAACGCTGCTAACTCTTGCTAATCCGATTCCATCGGAATCGCATATTCTTGGTCAAGTGATGTGGTAATCAAGCGACCCCAGCGGGGTCGAATATCTTTTTGTGTTTTGTGGGCAAGGAAATTTTCCAACAATTGGATGAGGTGTATACGACTATCTAATTTTTTGGAATAAAAGTCAGCGTTAATAATACTACCAGGTGCGGTCCCTGAGCCTGTCGAAGGGCGCACCTGGGGAAAAGCGAAGCTTTTCTGGTTTTTATCAACTCTTACATATTTCGACGATACTGTCCGCCAACTTCAAACAAGGCCTCGGTAATTTGTCCCAGCGAAGCGTATTTGCAAGCTTCCATCAATTGTTCAAACATGTTGCGGTTGTTGATGGCTGCGTCTTGCACCTTTCTAATGTGTTCCTGTGCGGTTTCACCATAGGTATCATGCAATTCATCCAACATGTGGATTTGATATTGTTTTTCCTCCTCCGTTGCTCGAATCACTTCTTTAGGCAAGACTGTAGGAGAACCTTTGGAGCTTAAAAAGGTATTTACCCCAATAATTGGAAATTCACCCGTATGCTTTAAGGTTTCATAATAAAGGGATTCTTCTTGAATCTTTGACCGCTGATACATGGTTTCCATGGCACCCAATACGCCGCCACGTTCTGTTATACGGTCGAATTCTGTAAGTACAGCTTCCTCAACTAAATCAGTTAATTCGTCAATAATAAATGATCCTTGAAGTGGATTTTCGTTTTTCGCTAAGCCTAATTCTCGGTTGATGATGAGCTGTATTGCCATGGCTCTACGCACCGATTCTTCAGTTGGCGTTGTAATTGCCTCATCATAGGCATTGGTATGCAGGGAATTGCAATTATCGTAAATGGCGTACAATGCTTGCAAGGTCGTACGAATATCATTGAAATCAATTTCTTGTGCATGCAGCGATCGTCCTGAAGTTTGAATATGGTATTTCAACATCTGCGCTCTGGCATTTGCACCATATTTTTTCGCTAAGGCTTTTGCCCAAATTCTACGTGCAACTCTTCCAATCACCGCATATTCAGGGTCGATTCCATTCGAGAAGAAAAACGATAGATTCGGACCAAAATCGTTGATGTCCATTCCTCGGCTTAAATAATACTCTACATACGTAAAGCCATTAGCAAGGGTGAATGCCAACTGAGTAATGGGATTCGCTCCAGCCTCTGCAATGTGATACCCGGAGATCGAAACGGAATAGAAGTTTCGCACCGCATGATCAATGAAATACGATTGGACATCACCCATCAACCGAAGTGCAAATTCAGTGGAGAAAATACACGTGTTTTGTGCTTGATCTTCTTTTAAGATATCGGCTTGTACCGTGCCCCGAACTTGCTTTAAGGTGTCTGCTTTAATTTGTGCATAAACGTCAGCCGGTAAGACCTGGTCTCCCGTTACCCCGAGAAGCATCAAGCCTAAGCCATCATTTCCTTCCGGAAGATCGCCTTGGTATCGTGGTCGTTCGGTACCTTTACTTTGATAAATTGATGCAATTTTCGACTCAACCTCTGATACTAAGTCATTCGCCCGGATGTATTTTTCGCAGTTCTGATCAATCGCAGCATTCATGAAAAATCCGAGAAGCATAGGGGCAGGACCATTTATCGTCATAGACACTGAGGTCGCAGGATGGCTTAGGTCAAACCCAGAATACAGTTTTTTAGCATCGTCTAAGCAGCAGATGGATACCCCTGAATTTCCAATTTTCCCATAAATATCAGGACGAACTGCGGGGTCGTTTCCGTACAGTGTAACCGAGTCAAAGGCCGTAGATAGTCGTTTTGCCGGCATGCCTAAACTGACATAATGGAATCGTTTGTTGGTGCGTTCTGGTCCGCCTTCCCCTGCGAACATACGCGTTGGATCTTCTCCTTCACGCTTAAAGGGAAATAAACCGGCAGTATATGGGAATTCTCCTGGGAAATTTTCTTGCAGCACCCAACGTAATATATCACCCCAGCTGGAATATCGCGGTGATGCAACTTTTGGGATTTGAGAATGCGACAAAGACTCTGTATGCGTTTTGATGCTTAATACCTTATCTCGAACTTTGAATTCATATTCTGGATTTTTGAAGGCTTGTTTCTTACTTTCCCAATGCTGGATGATTTCCCAGTTTTTCGGATCAAAATTAAGCTTCTCTTGTTCGAATGCTTCTTGCAATCCTTTGATTAAACGGTCCTTGTCTTCAATGGGTGATTTCGAAAGGGTTTCTATAGAACTCTGAAGTCCCTGTAGTTTCTCAGCCACCACCACTTGTTTATTAACCCAGTGGTCATAGGCACGATTGTTTTCTGAAATTTCCGAAAGGTATCGTGTTCGGTCGGGTGGAATCACAAAGATTTTCTCCGACATTTCATTGGTGATTTCAAAGGTTGAATGCAAGGAAGCACCTGATTTTTCAACAACTTTATCCATAATTACCTTGTACAAGGTATTCATGCCGGGGTCGTTAAATTGCGAGGCTATGGTACCGTATACCGGCATATCATCTACCTTTTCATCCCATAGGTTATGGTTGCGTTGATATTGTTTTCGCACATCACGAAGCGCATCCAAAGCACCCCGTTTGTCGAATTTATTAAGGGCAATAACATCGGCAAAATCCAACATGTCGATTTTCTCAAGTTGAGTTGCCGCACCATATTCAGGCGTCATTACATACAGCGAAAGGTCGCTGTGGTCAAGTATTTCCGTATCGGATTGCCCAATACCAGAAGTTTCAAGAATAATTAAGTCATATCCAGCTACTTTGAGTATCGAGATGGCTTCTGCCACATGTTTTGAAAGTGCCAGGTTAGATTGTCGGGTAGCTAAAGAGCGCATGTAAACCCGTTCGTTTTTTATAGAATTCATTCGAATCCGATCGCCAAGCAAGGCGCCACCTGTTTTTCTTTTGGAGGGATCTACTGAAACTACAGCAATGTGTTTATCTTGAAAATCGATTAAAAACCGGCGCACTAATTCATCCACGAGGGAGGATTTTCCCGCCCCACCGGTACCGGTAATTCCGAGCACTGGCGTTTTTATTGATTTCGCCTTATCGCGAATTTCAGACAAGGTTTTTTCATGTACTTCAGCATAATTTTCAGCACCTGAAATAACACGAGCAATCGCAGGGACATCCTTAATGGTTAGTATGCTTGCATTGGCAGGTAGCTTTTCTCCAACAGCAAAATCACATTGTTTTATCAGGTCATTAATCATGCCCTGTAATCCCATGGATCGACCATCGTCTGGGTGATAGATTCGAGCAATGCCATACCCATGAAGTTCTTCAATTTCTGCGGGTAAAATGGTACCGCCTCCTCCACCGAAAATTTTTATGTGCGGCGCGCCTTTTTCCTGGAGCAGGTCGTGCATGTATTTAAAGTATTCCATGTGCCCTCCTTGATATGAGGTCATGGCAATTGCCTGTGCGTCTTCTTGAATGGCACAATTCACTACTTCTTCCACCGAACGGTCATGACCTAAATGAATTACTTCACACCCGGTGGCCTGAATGATTCGGCGCATAATGTTAATCGCTGCATCGTGTCCATCAAATAGGGAAGCGGCAGTAACAATTCGGATTTTATGTTGTGGGATATACGGGCTAACAGGTTCCATGCAAATAGTTGAGCCGTAAAAATAAGGAAATTTAGCCGTTTATAAGTGCTTCTATATCCTTTTCATCAGCAAGTAAATAACAATCGGATTCGTTTAACATCTCTTGAATGCGAAGTGTTTCAAAATAGGTATTGGCCTTAATTTCAAGTATTATTTTCTTGCTGCCAATAAGCTGAATTTCGGTAAAGTGGGACGGGTCGGTGATTATGTAAAAATTCTTGCCTGAAAGGTGTTTTCGGTATTGTGGAAAGTCCATTACCCCTGCTTGTGAATAAACTCAATGGCCAATTTATTGAACGTTTCAGGTTGTTCCACATTCACTACGTGTCCACATTGCTCAACAATTTCAAGTGTTAAGTTCGGATTGTCTTTTACAATTTCTTTGGCTGTTCCAACAAATAAGTGGTCTTCACTACCCATGATATAAAGCGCTTTATCATCTTTATTTTCATGATGAAGGTACGTGAGGTATTTGGTTAGTCGTCCGGTTAATTTAAACCACCGTTTGAACTCTTTATTCATTAATTTCTTTGCCTCACCAATAAAGATAATACGTGATTCCTTATGATTTTTTTTAGGCATCATGATGTTAGCAAACAGCTTATATAAGGCCATGTAAGGCAATACGGGTTCCAAGGTTCTTCCGAGCTTTAGAAAAAATCTAGATTTAATATCCATTTGGGTAATTGCTCCAGCAAAAATCATGGATTTAACCATTTTCGGATAATTCACGGCGATTTGACGGATCACGATACTGCCCAATGACACCCCAATAAAGTGGGCTTTTTGGATATTGAGAAAATCTATCACTTCAGCTACTTCTTTTGCGATTAACTCAAACGAGTATTTGCGGTGTTGAGGTAGGCCTTGGGATTTACCATGTCCGCGTAGATCGATGAGTACGACATTAAAATGTTCTTGAAAATCCCTAACCTGTTTGAACCAAACATTAGAACTTCCCCCGAAGCCATGAATGAATACGGTCCATTCGGTGCTTTTGGGATGAGTAAGTACTTTGTGATGAAGCATGCGCAAAAATAGAAAAAGGGCTCCGAAGAGCCCTTGATTTTTTAATTTAAGTTCGATTATTTTTTATCGTTAACTTCTTCAAAGTCTACATCGGTTACTTCATCGTCAGGATTTCCGGAACTGGCTTGTTCTCCGCCTTCGGTTGATGCACCGCCTTGTGCGTTCGCTGCATTATACATGTCTTGTGATGCTGCTTGGAACACTTGGTTTAGTTTTTCCATTGCAGGCTCAAGGTTTTCCATGTTTTTCGCTTCGAATTCTTTTTTCAATTCGTTTAACGCATCTTCGATTCCTTGTTTTTTATCCGCTGGAATTTTATCACCGTATTCTTTTAATTGACGTTCCGTTTGGAAAATGGTTGAATCGGCTTTATTGATTAAATCTACCTCTTCGCGTTTCTTCTTATCGGATTCGGCATTGGCTTGCGCCTCTGCTTTCATGCGTTCGATTTCAGCATCACTTAATCCAGATTTAGATTCAATTTTAATCGATTGTTCTTTACCTGTCCCTTTGTCTTTGGCTGAAATATTCATGATTCCGTTGGCATCGATGTCAAAGGTCACCTCAATTTGCGGTACACCTCTAGGCGCTGGTGGAATATCAGATAATTGAAATCTCCCTAAGGTTTTGTTGTCTCCTGCCATAGCGCGTTCCCCTTGAAGCACGTGGATGTCTACTGCGGGTTGACTGTCAGCTGCTGTAGAGAAAACTTCCGATTTTTTCGTTGGAATCGTTGTGTTCGCTTCGATGAGCTTCGTGAATACACCACCCATGGTTTCAATCCCTAATGAAAGTGGAATAACATCAAGCAATAATACATCTTTAACTTCACCGGTAAGAACACCTCCTTGAATCGCAGCACCTACGGCTACCACTTCGTCTGGATTTACCCCTTTTGATGGAGCCTTTCCAAAAAACTTCTCTACTGCATCTTGAATGATTGGAATACGCGTTGATCCACCTACCAAGATTACCTCGTTAATGTCTTTTGGACTTAATCCTGCATTTTTTAATGCCGAACGACAAGGTGCAATGGTTCGTTCAACGATTTCTGAAATCAACTGTTCGAATTTCGCTCGTTGTAAAGTTCTAACCAAGTGTTTTGGAATCCCATTTACTGGCATGATATACGGCAAGTTTATTTCACTCGAAGTAGTTGATGATAGTTCAATTTTAGCTTTTTCTGCGGCTTCTTTCAAGCGTTGAAGCGCCATAGGGTCTTCTCTAAGATCAATTCCTTCTTCACTTTTGAATTCGTCTGCCAACCAGTTAATGATTGCGTTATCTACGTCGTCTCCTCCAAGGTGCGTATCTCCGTCTGTAGAAAGTACTTCAAAAACACCGTCTCCAAGTTCAAGGATAGATACATCGTGTGTTCCACCTCCGAAATCGAAAACAACGATTTTTTGATCGATTCCTTTTTTGTCTAATCCATAAGCAAGCGCCGCTGCTGTTGGTTCGTTAATGATTCGTTTGATTGTTAATCCAGCGATTTCACCAGCTTCTTTTGTTGCTTGACGTTGCGCATCATTAAAGTATGCAGGTACAGTAACTACGGCTTCCGTTA
>Ga0315899_10002072_pt1 | contig 22470 bp, 13 predicted proteins | sample LakEriMetagenome_2_FD_203518 | JGI IMG/M metagenome (GOLD analysis project Ga0315899, IMG submission 203518) | Freshwater fungal communities from buoy surface, Lake Erie, Ohio, United States - Buoy 4 MA112 | ecosystem: Environmental > Aquatic > Freshwater > Lake | place: USA: Lake Erie, Ohio... | reverse complement strand
ACGCCGTCGTGATCGCGGTGCACGGTGTCGTGCAGGTCGTCGAGATAGACGGGCTTCACGTCGGCCCACTGCGCGAAGTCGCCGGGGATGGCGATGGTCTTCGCGGGAGATGCGGTAGGCACAGGACGTGCGCCTTTGTAGCGGCGGATGTTGGCGACGGTTTGCCAGTAGTAGTTGTCACCGAAACCTCCGCGCATGGGCTCGATGTCGCGGCTGAACTCGGGATCGTAGAGATCGACAAAAAAGGTCTCGCCCACAGGCAGCACGCGGCCTTGGAAAGTCATGGTGCCGTCGGAAAGGAAGCGTTGGGCCACCCATTCATTCCAGCCGGTGATGAAGATGAACTCGGGATCATGCGGCAGCGCATGCTTCCATTGTTCATCAAAGTAGAGCCCTTCGCCCGAGCGACACTCCGCAGGCAATGGCTGGCGGCTGCCGTGAAAGCTGCGCCCAATGTTGTTAGTGATGTGCTGGCTCAAGCCAACGGGCACGCACTCGGCTTTGTTAGGCTCATCATGCCAGCCGGGCACTTGCGGGGCGTAGTCGAGCCACGGCCACTTGTCTTTGCCATCGGCGAACCACGGCTGACCTCGCGTCCAAGCCCAGGACGTGCGGATGGTGAAGAAGGCCTTCACTTCGTCGCTGAGTCCTTCCGGCGGCGTCAGGAGGAGCGGCTTGCCCTTCCACTGAAACCACAGCTCACGATGCTTGCCCGGTTTGTAAAAGGTCTCCCACAAATGCTGCACCACGGCGTTGTGCTGCGCATAGGGGAACATGGCGATCTGCGGCACGCGATGACCTTCCGCCTTCATTTGCTCCAGCACCACGCACAGCGCCTCGCGTTCGGCGTCATAAGTGAAACCGTTGGTGGCATCGATAATGAGCACGTCCACGCCCGCATCCGTGAGCATCTGCACATGCTTGCGGATCACCCACGGATCATCCGGGCGGTAGTAGCCAAAGCGAGGTTCGCTCCAGTAATGCGCTGCCTGCACCGGACCCCACGGCGGCGCAGCGGGATTGGCCTTCAGGATCTTCGCGATGTCATGCACCTCCTTGTTTCCGAAGGCCGCGTGCCAGTTGAAGTAGAAGATGCCCACCGTCCGGTTCGCTTTCGGTGCGCCGACTTCGCTGCTCATCGGCAGCACACGTCCCAGCGCATCCGTTGCGGCCCAGGTGTCCGGCATGGTGTCGCGCGGCTCGATGGTCTGCTGTGCCAGTTTTAACTTCCAAGTGATGGCACAGGTCGGACCAGCGATGTGGCTTGGCTGGTTGTCACGCTCGCGGTAAGTCGCACCGCAGATGGTGACAGTGCCAGGGGCATCCTTCGCATGAAGCCAGCGGCGCTCGGGATCGGTCAGGATGCCGAGTCCTTCGCCGAGCACTTTGTCCGGAAAGTCCGTGGTGAGGATATGGCAGTCGTCCAGGACCTTGAAGTCAGTGGAGAAGGACACAAAGCGCACCTGCACTCCGCGCGCAGGATGGCTCTCGTTGACGACCATGATGAACGTGTTATTTTCAGGGTCATAGACCAGATCATTGCTACACCCGTAACTATGGCGAGAGAGCCGGGTCACCTGCTCGTGCTGAATGAAGTCGGGTTTACGGCTGCGGATCACGCCGAGGTAGTTCGTCTGCTCATTGCCGTATTGGTTATCCGCACTGTGGGTGTAGAGCATGTAATACCAGCCATCAGGGCCGAGAGTGACCGCAGGCTGCCCCACGCCGTAGCCAATGACGGGCTGGTAAGCCTTGCCCATATCCACGATTGGCAGACCCTCGTTCCGCAGCTCAAATTTCCGCCCGTCTTTGCTGAAGGCGACCATCACATAGGTCTGTCCGTTCGGCCAGCGGTCGGATTTACCTGCACCAGAGTAATACAGGTAGTAGCCATCCTCGGCGGCGATGACACAGGGGTCGCAGCAGTGATCTTGATCCGCCACGGGTTCAGCACGGCGGGGATCCAGCGCGATCTCCCACGGTTGCTGATCGAGTTCACTCAATGACTTGGCCTGCTTGTAGGAGATGGTGTCGCCGTTCCAGCCCACACCTGCCCACATTTTGAAAAGCTGGTCACGCGGATCAAACAGCAGCGTCGGACCATACGCATACGGATAAACGCCGGGCCGTGCGACGAGGGAGTCTCCGACGCGCTCATGAATCGGATGCGTCCCGTCATTCGGGTCTAGTCGATGGCTGCTCACTACTGGAGCGTTGATGAGACGCTGCGCGTGGCTTGGATCAGGAACAAAAAGACCGAATGCGCACAAGGCGATGAGTGAGAAGTGAAATGTCATGGATTGATGTTCTTGTATTCCAGGATGACGGAGCCGGGCATCTCCGTGACACCAGGCCTGTCTTCCTTGAGCAGGATCAGTTGATCGGATGCGGCCTCTTGTAACGGAGGAGCAAAAGCCGTCTCGGCCCAGCGCTGATTCAACGTGGTGGTATCAGCGGCACTGACGCAAAGGAGCGTCGAGCACATCGCGAATAACGAGCGCAGCGGGAAACGCATCATGGGCGGGTTCATTCGTAGCCGATGGCTTTGAGTTGTTGGTCGAAGTCCGCTGGAAGGGCAACGGGCGGCTTGGCGAGATCCGGTGCTGCATAGTTGATGAGGTTGCGTAGAAGACGTTCGGCCACGGGATCGGTGCCGAGGTTTTCGGTGATGCGCAGGGTGTTGAAGATGAAACGGCCTGTGCCGAAGCGATAGGCGGCTGTCTGCATCACGGAGGCGTAACTGAACTGCGCGCGGATGCCGGCGACGATGAGGTCGTCGGGCACGGGTAGACCGGTGACGCCGTTTCCACCCTGGGTGATGACGTTCCGATAGAGCGTGTAGTCGAGGATGCCGCCGGAGGGCAGGCCCGCAAACACGGGATGCCTGGGTGCAAAGGTGTCGCCGCGGTAGTATCCGCCAGCAAAGTCGGTGCTGGCCGAGGTTCCTTTGGTGGCGAGCGGAAGGAAGCCCAGAGAGTTCGTGCCGCGCGCGAACACAGTTGGCGACAAGAAGATCACGGTGGAGCCGCTGGCCATGCGCGCGGCGAGTTCACGAAAGGCGGTGACATCGCCCCCACCGTTGCCCACGAGAATCAGTTCGCGGTGATCAGGCGCGGGTGAAGCAAAGGGGCGGGTACGGATCTTCTGCCCGGCAAGCCAGGCGGCCAAGGACTCGTCCTTGCCCCACAAGACAACCTCTCTCTTCACGGGCGGCATGTCGGCGGCATGGAACACCTGAAACTCGATCTCCCCGCCGGTCGCTGCTGCGCCATGGTCGAAGCGAACGAGGAATTGGTAGGGTCCGGTGGGGCCGGTGATTGGTATGTCTTTGGCAAACACTGATCTCACCAGCGGTGTTTCCGCCGATGGCGACCGATCAGGGATGGTGAGGCTGAGCTTCTCAGCGAAGACTCGGTGTCCATCCGACGCGACGACCTCGACCGTCACCGGGTAATCACCAGCGGGCAAGGCATCGAGGTCGGACAGCAGCGCTTCCAGTTTCACCGAGGCACCGCTGTAAACATTTGCCGGTTCGGCAAAGAGGCACCAGCGCACCGGCGCGGTGAGATCCTGCTGCAGCTCGATCGCGCCGGGCTTGATCTCGCGGAAGCTGTTGAGTAAACCGATGCCGTCGAAATCCGAGTCCGTCAGCGCGCAGAAGTAGTATCCGGCCAGATGCGGATTGGCACGCAACGCGTTGCCGGTTTCACGGCGGAGTTTGAGCATGTTGCGCTCGCTGTTGAGGAAGAAGTCTTCCGGCTGCGACCAGATGCGTCGGAGATTCCACTGCTTCCAGTCGGCCATGAAATGGTCGTGTTTGTCTCGATAGTAGCGGGCATCATCGGCGTGCGTCGCGCCCATTTGCTCATAGTGACTCGCATAGCGCGGCAGGTTCACCGCACAGCCGGTGCCGATCTCGGTGACCATGATTTTGCGGTCCTTCGCTTGAACGCCAAAGTTGCGCATGCGCTCGATCTCGGCAGCGGTGTGCGGCACGGGCTGATAGGGATGAATGTCCGCCTTCACCGGAGCCTGATTGGTCAACATCCGCCCATAGTCGGCGGAATAGCTGAGGCCGGGACCACCTGGCGTCTCGTTGCCCATGAGGTGCTGCCACTCCATCGCGCCGGGATTGCTCAGCGAACCCTGGGAAAACTGCATGTCAAAGCCACCGCTGCCCAGCCAGACGAGACGCGTGTCATCGAGGTGCTTCACTAACGGCAAGCTCTGCACGGCATGGCGAAACTGCGGGCCATCCCACATCTCATTGAGTAGGCACCAAATGACGATGCTGGGATGATTGCGATCCCGGCGCATGACGCCGGACAGGGAGGCATCGAAACGCCGAGAGAGAGCAGTCGAAGGTGCGATCTGAATCGCGCCATAATGCTCCTGCTGCACAAGCATGCCCAGCTCATCGAACACATCGAGATCACGTGCCCGCAGGCCGCCCCAGATGAGGCGGATGGTGTTCAGCCCCATGGCCTTTGCCGCCAAGACATCGCGCCGCAAAAAGTCTTCTCGGGGAGGCACTCGGAAGCCCACCGGATAGTGCGGCAAAAGCAGCGCGCCTTGCAGAAAGAGGCGCTTGCCATTGAGCCGGAAGGCATCGTTTTCATAGCGGAAATCGCGAAAGCCGAAACGGGTGCTCTTCTCATCAAACGATGCAGAGCCACTCACTCCCGCCTGCACGGTGACGCGATAGAGAAAAGGATCGTCCAAACTCCACAAGCGATGTTGTGCGACACTGAGCGAAGTGCGCACCAAGGTGTCGCCGGGCTTTAGCTCCTGCTTCACCACGGCGGCATGGAGCGCCCCGCCAGCGTTGGCTGGCCCGATGGTGAAACGCATCTCGGTGGTGAGCGCTTGCTTCGACGCATTGCGCAGATTCGCTTCAATCTGAACCCGCCCGGTTTTCCAATCCGGCCTCACATACAGGTTCTCGACACGGACCGCAGGCGTGGCAAGCAGCTCCACCGAATCCACAATCCCACCCACGTTGTAAGTGCTGCCAGGGCCGACCGGATAACTCCTCGGTCCATGCGCCGTCTCCCCGAGCGCGATGCCGTCGATGGGTTCGCGTGTGGGATTGAGCACACGCACCGCCAGCCGGTTCTTCGCGCCGGGCTTGATGGTCGCCGTCACATCCAACTCGAATGGATCTTCCGAGCCCTCGTGCTCGCCGACCTTCACGCCATTCACCCAGACCTCGGCGAAATAATCCACCGCCCAAAAACGCAGGATGAAACGCCCGTCGGCATGAGATTGCAGCGGCGTGTCAAAGTCCCGCCAATACCAGGCGACCCCGTGATAGTCGGGGAAAACATCCTGGATGATCCACGGCACGCGCGTGGGTTTGGCGCTCTCAACTGGAGCTTGGAACCATTGCTCAGCGCGCCCGATGTTCGCGGGGTCGGTGGCGAGCAGCCAGCCTTCGCCATCGAGCGCAAACATCTGCGTGGGTTGCGATCCCAATGTTACGCTCTGCGGTTCCCTGGCGTCCCGTGGCGCCTCATCGTCGCCCAGCACAGCAAAGGAAATCTCCGAGGGTTTCAATCCGTGGACGCCGCCCGCATGGGTGAGGGTCGGCTTGCAGGTCAGGCGGTAATAACCCGGTTGCAACAGCAACGGAAGGCTGTGCTTGAATCCGCCCTGCCGGGTCAAGCCAACCGGCGCGATGGAGATTTTTTTGCCGCCAAGGTCTTCACATTCAAACGCCGCGTTGATGGTCGAATCACCCACCGTCATCGCGTTATCGCCCCAACTCAACTCGACCACGGGTGAGCTTCCTTTGGTGAAGATGCGCGACGATGTTGCCGTGCTGAGACGCACGCTGGTGTTGTTTGCCAACGACTCCACCTGCTGTGCCACCGAAACCTTCGGATTGATCTCACTCAAGGCACGGTCCCAAATCCGCAGTTCCGAGACAGCTCCTTTGAAACAACGGCTTTCATCGGCAAAGCCCAACCCAACGCGAAAAGTCAGCGGACTCGCCACGATGGGCGCGGTGGCCGGAGTGGTATCGAGGAGCAAGCCGTTGAGGTAAAAACGGAGTTCCTTGGCCGACTTCACGATGGCGACATGCTGCCAGCGCTCCGCCGCCAGTTGGATTGGGCGCGTGTGAATCCAGCCGCCCGCACCATCGCCGTAATTGAACGCGAAGGAGTTGGTGTTGGCCGCGTCCTGCTGAAGCACGAGTCCCTGTCCTGCATGGGTGTGATTGCCAAAGATATCCGCGTTTGCGACCTGATCAGCCGCAGGTCTCACCCAGCACTCGATGGTGAACGCTTGGCCCGTCTCCGGCAGCTTCGCGTTAGCCTCCACCCAATCGCCCGCACCATCGAGCACGAGACCCGTCCGCCCATCCACCGTCTCAAAGCGCGGATTCCCATGCACCGTGCCGTGCAGATTCTTGCCCGACACGTCCTGCGCATCCTCCTGCAAGCGAAACTCCAACACCGACGAGGACTCCTGCGCCTGAGTCAGCGAGAAAAGGAGCAAAACCAAGCAGAGAATGGCAACATACTTCATGGCTCCACCTCCAGCGCATCTGCCGAATGGCACTGGAGACAGCGGTCAGTGAGCAATGGGCGAATTTTTGATTCGAAAAACGCATCATCGGTCTCGGCGTAAACCTTTGCAGAACACGACCAGCCAATGCCTATGAGCACTACCAACACATAGCCAACAGCATGCAAACTTCCAATAAGCCCATTCATGCCTCACCGCCTTCGAGTCGAGTTGACTTCAGCCATCCGCTCCATGGTTCCAAATGATCGATCGCACATTGTCTGGCCAGATTGGGATCACGCGACTCTATGCCACGCACGCATTTTTCGTGCGCCTCTATCGAGATATCGCGAATGTTTTTTATAGCACTGATCTCTCGCTGAAGTATTGCTGTGAAAAGCTGAATCTGACTGTGCATAACTCCCCAGAGATGTATCAATCGTGATTGGCGGCCCATCTCCATAATCTGGTCGTGAAACTCGATATCCAATTGAGCTAATCGACTTACCGATCTAGCTCGTTCCATCTGACGAATGTTGTTTCGGAGCGCCTTGAGGTCTGGTTCGGAATGATTGAGTGCCGCCAAACGAAACGATTCTGTCTCAAGCATAAGACGAACGTTGTAAATTTCGTCAAAGTCGCTAGCCGTCAGAGTTTGGACGTGGCAGCGCCCATTGGCTTCGAACACCAACAGGCCGTCATGCTCCAACTCTCGAAAAGCCTCGCGGACCGGTACGCGACTAACTTCCAACCGCTGCGCCGTTGGAATCTCAGCCAACATAGTCCCAGGCGCCAGCACTCCCGAAATGATCTCGTTACGAATCCGTTCAACCACATTGTCAGCGAGCGTAAGTCGGGAGTGCGTATTGGCGAGCTCGGTCTGTCGTTTGTTCGATTGTGTTATGGTCATACCGCAATTGTATACAATTCCACGGGATCCATCAACACAATTGTATACAATTCGCCTGCGATCCATTCGTTGCCCCTCCCATCCGTGAAGTAGGCCGCTAATGAAAGTTCCCAAATGTTTCCCATCGGCATCGTATCGCTCCACGCTCCCGCTCCCGTACATAAACACGAGGAGGTCTTCCGCATGAACTGTTACGGGTGTGATGACCAGGCAGATGGTCACCATAAGAAAATTGAGGTATTGGCTTTTCAACTTCAGCGATCGGTTCCATTCGACTCTTGAGGTGCTTGCCAGCCGACAGCACCCATGTGGTAGCCATCATGCATACGAGAGCGATGCGCGTAGAATACCGTGACCAATCGGCCATCGGAAAGTTGGACTGTACTGGGATATCCCATGTCGCCGCTGGCTTGAAACAGACGCAGCGGGGCACCCCATGACTTGCCGTCGTCGTTACTGAGCCGTGCCTCGATGTTGCCGTTTTGGCGGTTGCCGTAGGTGAGGACGAGGCGATTGTCTTTGAGCCGGATGAGGTTGGGCGGGTGCTTGTGAAAGCCGGTGAGCAGGCCCTCATCGGTCCATGTTTTGCCGTCGTCGCTGGAGCGGAACTGGCGGAGTTCCTGACCATGCTCCGGCGCGGGACGGTTCGAGGTGCGGGCGACACAGAGCCAGCCTCTTCCTGCCAGCGGGAGCAGCACGGTTTCGTTGATGCCGTCAGCAATCTTTCCGCTTGTCTGCCACGAGCGGCCCTCGTCGCGGCTCGCCATCAGCCAGGCGGCTTCAGCGTTGGCGTGCTTTTCATCCACAGAATAAACCACCGTCCGCAGACTGCCATCCGCGCCGTGCACGATGCTGCCGAAGGGATACGGTTTCAGCCCGCTGCCGACCCGTGCGGGAAAAGTGCCGGTGTTAGTCCATGTCTTGCCGAAGTCCTCCGAGCGGAAAACCCGCACATCATTCGGAGCGCGGCGGCCCTCTTCATTCGCCGCATCGTCCATGCCGCTGGCCACCACGAGCACGTCGCCCTTGGCTGAAAGGCCGGAGGCCCAGTGGCAATAGTTGGCGGTCTTTGCCGGTCGGGCGGCAGCGGTTGCTTGTAGGTTCCATGTCCTCCCGCCGTCGGTGCTGGCCCAGCAGTCTACATCGCCCGGCAGCGTGCCGTGTCCCGGCGCGTTGTAGCCGAGGGCGAGCAGCGTGCCATCCGGCGCAGTCTGAATCTGCGGCCACAGCCCGCCGCCTTTCACGACGACGACGGTGAAGTCGGGTGTCAGCGGAGTCGCCTCCACATCCGCCTGGAGGTTTCCGCCCAGCACCACGGGCGCGATCTTCTCAGCCTCGTCGGCGGCATGCATGGACGAGGCCGTGCAGCTCAGCAGAAGCATGGCGAGGCAGATAGCGGAGCACAAGCCGATCCTCAAATGGAGGAGGGTGTTTCTCATGAATAGCATGGTTGGGTTCCTTTTCATTCGGCACCTTCGAACTTGATGGAATACAGGTCAGCATCCCGCATCACGAAGCGGAGCCGCACCGGCTTTCCAGCGAGAGCGCTGACGTCGGTACCGGATTTCCACGTCACCTTGCGATCGATCTCGTTGCCGATCTGCATCTGGCAATCCTCGACGGTAAAGCCCGGGATCGGCTTGCCGTCGGGTTTCTCGATCCCCACTTTCACGCCGCCGGCGGCCGAGGTGGAGAAGTTCAGCGCCAGCTCCCGCCCGGCGAAGACCATCGGCTTTGTGATCGCATGTCCGCCGGCATAGCCACAGTGGAGCGACGCGAATCCATCGACCCGCAGCGAATAACGTCGCAGGTGGGCGGTGGGCTGGGCATAGTCCTGGTTCACATAGATCGACACCTCGGCCGGGCCGGTGGGGACGACATTCAGCGCGGGATAGTTCGACCGCGAGACCCAGTTCTTCGCGCCGATGCCGGGCCGGATGAAGCCTTCGGGAAAGGTGCGGTCGTATACGGCGAGATGATCCGCCCCTTCAGCCGGGCGGGTCGTCATGAAGATGGCGTCTGAGATGTCCTTGAAATAGTCGGGGTTCACATGGATCGCCTTCGCCTGATCGGCAGTGAGAACCTGGCGCTCCGGCATGAAACGTGCCGCGATGGCCACGTAGAGATGTGGCGCCCGGAAATATGGGCTCGTCTGATTCGTGTAGATATGCTCGACGGGTGCTGGACCATCGGGGGTTCGATACCCGAGCAGGATCGGCGGGGTCCACGTGAGGAAGTCGCTGCTTTCGCTGCGGGCGATGCGGCGGATGCCGTCGCCGTCCCAGACGCGGAAGTAGGCCACGTATTTGCCCTCGGCCTCCGACCAGAAGGGCACGTTCTGCGAGTCGAATATGTATGTGTAGGGAACCGTCTCCCTCGACATGACCGGCGCGGCGGCCATTCGCTCCCAGCGATAGCCGTCGGCCGATTTCCAGGCGGCGATGCCGCTCTCGACCGTTCCGCCGAAGGCCTTGAAACGCTCGGCCTCGGGCACTCCGGGGCGTGTGTCGCGGAAGGGGGTGAAATTGTGGCACGATTGGTTGGCGTTCATCAGCACGATGCTGTTGGCCTTGGTGCCGTTGGCCTCGTAGAGGTCGAGTTCGGGCTTGGTCCAGTTGCGGCCGTCCTTCGACTCGGCGACGCAGGTCACCTCGTCCTCGCTGCCGTCACGGCTCGCGACCGGCTTGCCACGGTAATATGCGCGCAAACTGCCGTCTGCGAGCCTGACCATGGTCACCACGCCGCTGAAGAGTCCCTCCCACGGTTGGTCGAGGGCAAAGGCGATGCCCTCGTCGCGCGGGGTGTGGAGTTGGAGACGAACGCCGTTGAGCTGGTCGATGAGGAACCGATCGACGAAGAGCTCGCGGCGGTTGCCGATGTTCACGGGGTCTTGGGCCGATGCCGCGCCACACAGCGCAGCGAGGAGAATTGGAAACAGTAGGTTTGTTTTCATGGCTATTTTCAGACAGGAATTTACTTTTTAGGGGGGCGTTGGATTGGGGACCGGAATCGGGGAGAGAGGGGGTCTGCTTCTCCGAAATCGAGAATCGGACTATGCCTTCACCATGTGACGAGGTCGCGACTCGTGGCCAGACAGGCGAGCCATCCGTCCGGCCCTGCTCCGTCGTAGGTCATGTGATAGACGCCATCAGCCTCAAAGACCCATGCTTCACGCGCCCCGAGGAAATCGCTTTTTTCGGGACCATGCCCGCATTCAAAAACAAGTCCCTGATCCTGCGTCTCCAAACGCAAAGGTGCGGTGTTGCGGCCGTCCCGGTATGAAAAATCCTTCATGGTAACGATTATTTTGGCCTTACGGTGATCGTGCGGGCGAGAATGGTTTTGACTGGAACCGCGGGATCACTGTTGACCTGCGGATGACTGAACGAGGAATAGACGATGATGGCCGTGTCGTCGCTGATGGCCGCGAGGCCGGCGTTGGCGCAACCGGGCAAGGCCGGATCGAGGATCGTGAATTTTTTGCTCCATTTCAAACCCGCGGGATCGCGACTGATGCGGATGAAATTACCCGGACGCCCGAAAGTCAGGATCGTGCTGCCATTCTTCAGCCGGACAAAAGTTGGCCAGACTCCGTAGCGGTCGAAGACCTGCGGCTGCGTCCATGCCTTGCCACCGCCTGTTGAACGGGACCAGTAAAGCGGCCGGTTCTCAGCGGTGACATCGCAGGTGCGAAGCACGCAGAACAAGCTTCCGTCCGGAAAAAAGGTGAGGGCCGGCTCGGTAAATCCATCCCATTTGGCGGGATCACTTCTGTCTTCCGCTGTCGGTGCGTATGGAATCTGTCCAACGAGATCCCAGGACTTGCCGGCATCTTTCGAACGCAGAAACATGGCTCCACATGCATCCCACGCCTCCCCGTCCTCCACACGGTGTCCGTAGAGCGCAATCCATAGCGATCCATCAGGGGCGACATCCATCTGCTTCGCGTAGGGGGATGTCACATACATGGAAAGCACGGACCCTCCCAACGCCGGCCGCAGAAATCCGGAAATCGAGACACGGGGATGATCCGAAACCCATTCCGTGGAATCTTTCGGCAGGCGACGCATCTTCCAGTCGCGGTATTTTTCAGGAAAGGCATCGCTATCGTATAGCGCGTAGTGGTTGCCATGGGCCTGCATCCACATCGAGACCGGCTGAATGGATTCGCCCAAGTCCATCTGTGCCAGCGGCATGGAAGGCTGCAACGCCCCGGTGAGGCGATCACCATTTGGAAGAAGCGTGCCAAATGTGTCCTGCTCGAGGATTGGGCTTTGAACTGACTTGCCATCGGCGGTTTTGATGCCTTCGAAGGGATCCTCGGCCAAGCGCCAAGTCCTGCCGCCATCGTCTGATACAGCATGGGCTCTGCGCACGCGGCCATGGTCTTCGGCGCTGTCCCGGCCGGTGTGCCAAGAGGCGCGCAGCATCCCGTTTGGAAGCTTCTCAACATCGCAAAATTGATACGGGCCCCATGCGGTGACGCCCGGCGGTGCTTGGGCAACAACGGTCGGTTCACCGAGGATGACCTCGTAACCGTCGAGTTCCGCATCGAATGTGATCGATGAATTCGTTTCTTTGTCGCTGCTGGGGGCCTTCTCGATATTCACGGGGTCTTGGGCCGATGCCGCGCCACACAGCGCAGCGAAGAGAATTGGAAACAGTAGGTTTGTTTTCATGGTTGTTTTCCGATAGGAATTTACTTTTTCAGGGGGGCGTTGGATTGGGGATCGGAACCGGGGAGAGAGGGGGTCTGATAAACACCACCAGCGGTTTCTCCGGCGTGCCCACCAGCTTGAAATCCTGCTTGCGCGAAACATAGGTCGCCGTTCCGGGGTGCGCACTAGCGGAAGTGAATGCCAGCACGCCATCCTAAATGCTCCATGCCAGACCCGTGTCGATCGAGATGGTGGACCAGTTATCCAGCAAATTACCCGACGAAAAATCGTCGAAAACTTTTGCCTGTGCGAGGACTCCCATGAGTAATCCGAGTCCCACGATGGCCGTCTTGATTATTTTTTTCATATTGAATCTCCTTTTTAAACATAACAAAACCGTCCGCTACTGCTTGAGCGACAAAGCAACTTTCGCCAGATAGATTTCTGTTTTACCGCCATGACGCGAGTAGTAGCTGATCCAAAGAACGCCCTCGTGGAGGACCACCCCCGGATAAGCCGTGTCCCCGCCGCCGGATGGCAAACGCAGCGCTTCGGTGAGGGCTCCGGTTTTCGGATCGATCCAGACCAAGGCGGTGTATCCGGTCTGGTGCCCGCCGAAGGCTTCGTGCAGGCGGGTGACGGCAAGCAGCCGGCCATCCGGAAGCACGGTGATGAATTGTCCGCCGATGCGGCGGCCGAGCGGCTTCCAGTTCCATTCCGTATACGGCGGCGCGGCCGTTCCCACATAGCCTGTCGGGTTGGTTCGCGAGTCACGCCCCGCCGGGTTGTCCTGCCTCAGCAGGCAATAGGCTGTGCCGTCTTCCGCGAAGGCCAGATGCGACTCGTTCTGCCAGTCCTCGCTTGCCGGACCGATGTCGTTGGCCACCAATTCCCACTGTTGGCCATCGTGCGTGCGATACAGGGCGACTCTCTGCCGATGGATGCCCCCATAGGCCACGCTGTAGCCCCGGCCGCCGTGCCATGTGGTCTTCCAGCGCCAGGTCGGATTGTGCTTCTCATCGACGAACGGCCCACGCCAGGTTTCCCCGTCTGCCGACAGCCACGTCGTGGATTGCGGGCGATTCGCGGACAGACTCACTCCCGCGGTCACCATCAACTCTCCGTGCGGCGTGATCGAAAGCCCCGCCTCGCGCACATCCCCGCCCTCCCACTCGTGGAGGGCCGCGGATTCCCAGATCTGGCCCTCGTCGCGTGAGCGGATGACCCGCAGCTTGCCGCTGACGTCGAACTCGTGAATAGGGCCTTCACGGAAGCTGCAAAACCATTGATCCTTGAAACGGATCAGGCCGGTAAAGCCATTGTGCGGAGCCTTGTCCCAGATTTTCCGCACCTCGAGCAGTTGCAGCGAGCCATCGGCCGATCGCGGATTGTTCGAGGCGAAACGGCCGTCGTGGGTGACGCCGATGGAATCCAACGCGGCCCGGCCGTCGTCGGACGGGGTTCCCGCGCGGGAGGCATACGTCATGAACAAGGCGCCGGAATCATCGGCAAACCGGAATCCTGCGGGCGTGGACACGGGGAGGCACACATCGTGCACCGCCTCGGTCTGCGAATCGTAGCGCAGAAATCTGGCGACCGAACCATCCCACGTGAGCACTAGCCTGTCGTCCGCATGCAGCGGCGAAAAATGCCAGTTCACGGCCGGCTCGAGCCCCGTGACGGCAAGCGTGACGTTTCCGCTCAGGCCGGAGTCGGCGGCCGTGTAGTTGATCGTGCCGGCCAGCGCCCGATCGTCGGCGTCGATGACCCCGAACGTGAAGGCCTCATGCTGCCCGGTGCCGGTGGTCTGCTTGGAAAACGCGTTCGCCGGCAGTTCGATGAACACGACCAGCGGTTCTTCGGGCGTGCCGGCCAGCTTGAAATCCTTCTTCCGGGAAACATAGGTGGCCGACCCCGGCGAGGTGCCGGCGGAACTGAAGGCCAGCACCCCATCTTTGATCGTCCACTTCAAGCCGGTGTCCGTCGAGGTGGTAGACCAGTTATCCATCAGATTCCCCAACGAAAAATCGTCGAAAATTTCTGCCTGTGCGAGGCCTCCGATGAGTAATCCGAGTGCCACAATGACTGTCTTGGTTGTTTTCATGGAATGTGCCTGTTACTTGGCTTCCTCAAACTTGATCGAATACAGGTCCGCGTCTTTCATCACGAAACGCAGGCGCACCGGCTTGCCGGCCAGCGCGCCGAGGTCGGGGTTGTCCTTCCAGATGGCATTGCGGGCGACGGTGTCGCCGTAGAGTTCGATGCTGTCCGCGAGCGCAAATCCGGGGAGGGGTTTGCCGTCGGCATTCTGGATTTCCACGCGGAGCGAGCCGAACGCGGAGCTGGCGAAATTCATGGACAGGCTCTTGCCCTGGAAAATCAGCGGTGGGGTGATCAGTTCGCCGCCGGCAATCGGCGTGTGGATCGAGGCGAAGCCGTCGAGCCGCAGCGTGTAGCGCCGGAGCTGGACGTCGCCCACTTCGTAAAATTCCTGACGGTAAAGCGTGAGTTCCGGAGCCGCTCCCTCCAGGTCCGAGGCGGTTTCGACCAGATGCCAGGCCACCATATCGGAGTAGGTGTAGGTGCCGGGCCGCTCAGGCCCGGGCGGCATGAACGTGGAGGGCGCCAGCTCGAAGGTGCCGCCGTCGCGGCTCCACATCAACTGCACTTCGCTGAGTGGGCCGGGGCGCTTCCATGACGCGATGTTTTCGCGACGCAACTCGGTGTCCGGCAACTGCTCCATCGCGGGCGACCAGGGTCGGTCTCCATACATCATGGGCAGCCCGATGTAGATGTGCGGTGCACGGTGATAGTTGCGAATGCCGTTGGTGTAAAACTCAGCCGAGGGAGGATTCACATAACGCAAAAGGTTGCTCGTATCGGCATGACTGGCTGCCGGCCAGTCGGTGAAGTTCGGCGACGTTGCCACCTTGATGTTCCGGCCCGAAGGAGTCCAATCGCTGATCACCGCCCCTGACCACCGGTGATAGATCCGGTACGCTTTGATGTTTGGATCCCAGAACGCGACATTTTGCGAGTCCATCGCGGCAGAGGGGCCTTTGTGGGTCAGGATGCCCTCCTCTTGTATCATCGTCCATTGGATGCCATCGGGCGACTTCCAGATTGTCAGTTCCTTGTCGGCATTCACCCAATCGCCGCCTTGGAAAGGATGGGTCCGGGGAGCCACTGCCTTGTAACGTGCGTCAGCCGCGGCTTCCGGGTTCTCGTCGAGGAAGGGGTTGAGTTCGGAAAGCAGCCACCCTTCCGGCACGGCGGGTTTCGGAATGATGTTGTTGTCTTTCGCCCCTTGGAATTCCACCAGCCCGAGAGAGGGTCTCGTCCAGTGGATGCCATCAGGGCTTTCCGCATAGCAGTCAAAGGAGTGATGTCCCCTTTTTTCGCCTCCGGCTCCTCCGGGTTCATTCATGGCGCGGTAATACATCCGGTAGCGGTCGGCGTCCTTGAAAACGGTGACAAACGCGCAGGCGTTGCCCTCCCACGGCTTGTCGAACGTGATGACCACCTCGCGCGGCACGGGCTTGTGGAAGACCCTCTGCGCGCCGCCTTCGAGGCGGTCCACCAGAATATTGTCGAGAAACAATTCGCGGCGGTCGCCGATGTTCACAGCGTCTGTGGCCAGTGCCGCACCACACAGCGCGGTGAGACCAATCAGGAACAGGTGGTTTGTTTTCATGGCTGGGTTACTTCGTTTCCTCAAACTTGATCGAATACAGGTCCGCGTCCTTCATGACAAAACGCAGGCGCACCGGCTTGCCTGACAGCGCGTCGAGATCCGGGTTGTCTTTCCAAATGGCATTACGGGCGACGGTGTCGCCATAGAGTTCGATGCTGTCGTCGAGCGTGAAGCCGGGTAACGGTTTGCCGTCGACATCCTGAATTTCCACGCGCAGCGAACCGAACGTGGAAGAAGCGAAGTTCATCGAGAGCTGCGAGCCCTTGAAGATCAGCGGCGGCGTGACCAGCTCGCCACCGGCTATCGGCGCGTGGATCGACGCAAAACCGTCGAGCCGCAGCGTGTAGCGACGGAGCCGGACATCGCCGATGTAGTAGAACTCCTGGGCATACAGCGTGAGTTCCGGCGCGGCGCCTTCCAGGTCCGACGCCGTTTCAACGAGGTGCCATGCCACGTTGTCGCTGTAGGTCCAGGAACCGGCTCGCTCCGGGCCGGGTGGCAGGAACGTGGAAGGGGACAGTTCGAAGGTGCTGCCATCGCGACTCCACATGAGTTGCACTTCACTCAATGGTCCAGGCCGCTTCCACTCCTCGACGTTCTTCCGCCGCTTCTCGGTGTCCGGCAACTGCGCCATGGCGGGTGACCATTCCCGATCTTCATACATGCCGGGAAAGCCCAGGTAGAGGTGAGGTGCGCGGTGGTAGAGGCGGATGCCGTTGGTGTAGAACTGCGCCGACGGCTTCGACGTGTGACTCAGCCACGCGCCCTGGGTCCAGTTGCGGAAGTCAGACGAGGTTCCGGTCTTGATGTCGCGGATCCATCCTGGCTGACGGGCGTCGCGGAAGTAGGCCCGGTAGGCCCGGGTGTTCGGATCCCAGAACGCCAGGTTCACCGAGTCGAAGAAGCCCTCTTGGGCGAAGACTCCCTGGTCCTGCATGAGAGTCCAGCGGATGCCGTCCGGCGACGAGAGGACGGCCAGTGACTTCTCCCGACTCAGCCAGTCATCAGCCGTGTTGCCCGGTCCATAGAGAGGGGCCACGGCCTTGTAGAGCGCATCGGCCGCGGCCTCTGGATTCTCATCGAGGAAGGGAGTGAGCGCGTCGAGTGCCCATCCCTCGGGGGCGGCAGGCTTCGGAATGAGGTTGTTGTCCTTGGATCCCTGGAACTCCACGAGTCCGAGCGCAGGGCGCGTCCAGTGACGGCCGTCGGCGCTTTCCGCGTAGGCATCGAAGGTGTGTGCACCTCGCTTCTCACCGCCGGCCGAGCCGGGGGTGTTGGAGGCCCGGTAATACAAGCGGTAGACGTCCCCGACCTGGAAGACCGCAACGGCAAGGCAGGTGTTGCCCTCCCACGGCTGGTCAAAGGTCATCACCACCTCGCGCGGCACGGGCTTGTGGAAGACCCTCTGCGCGCCGCCTTCGAGGCGGTCCACCAGAATATTGTCGAGAAACAATTCGCGCCGGTTGCCGATGTTCACGGGGTCTTGGGCCGATGCCGCGCCACACAGCGCGGTGAGGAGAATCAGAAATATATATTTTGTCTTCATGGTTGTTTGGTTGTTTCAATGGAATGTGCCTGTTACTTGGCTTCCTCAAACTTGATGGAATACAGGTCCGCGTCCCGCATCACGAAGCGCAGCCGCACCGGCTTGCCGGCCAGCGCGCCGAGGTCGGGGCTGTCTTTCCAGAGGGCGTTGCGGGCGACGGTGTCGCCGTAGAGCTCGATGCTGTCCGCGAGGGTGAAGCCGGGGACGGGTTTGCCGTCGGCGTCCTGAATTTCCACGCGCAGCGAGCCGAACGCGGAGCTGGCGAAGTTCATCGAGAGCAGCGAGCCCTTGAAGATCAGCGGCGGGGTGATCAGCTCGCCTCCGGCGATCGGCGCATGGATCGAGGCGAAGCCGTCGAGGCGCAGCGTGTAGCGCCGGAGTTGGACGACTCCCACTTGGTAAAACTCGTTGCGGTAAAGCGTGAGTTCCGGTGCTGCGCCCTCGAGGTTCGATGCGGTTTCGACCAGGTGCCAGGCCACGACGTCGTAGTAGGTGTAGGTGCCGGGCCGCTCGGGGCCGGGCGGCATGAAGGTCGAGGGCGCGAGATCGAACTTTTCACCGTCGCGGCTCCACATCAGTTGCACTTCGCTGAGCGGGCCGGGGCGCTTCGATTCCTCGTTGTTTTTGCGTCGCTTCTCGGTGTCCGGCAACTGCTCCATGGCGGGCGACCAGTGACGATCGTCATACATGCCGGGCAGGCCGATGTAGATGTGCGGCGCGCGGTGGTAGGGCCGGACGACATTGGTATAAAACTGCGCGGAAGGCGTGGAGGTATAGGTCAACAATTTTCCCGGATTTGACTTGCCGAATTCCTTCCATGTCGCCGTTTTGATCTGGCGCAGCCAGTTGTTCATGTTGTCAAACGCCTGGGCGGACGTCCGGTAGTAGGCGCGATACCCGCCGGTGTTCGGGTCCCAGAACACCAGATTCTGCGAGTCGAAATTGCCGTCGTTGAGGAGGACACCTTCCTTCTGGGCCATCGTCCAATGAATGCCGTCAGGGGATTTCCACACCGCCAGATCCTTGTCTGCCGTGGACCAGTTGCCGGGGCCCACCCGCCCGGAGACCGCCTTGTAGAGCGCATCCGGAGTCGTGGCCGGATTCTCGTCGCGAAACACCATCAGGTTCCCATCGTGGAATCCGGCCGTCTGGAGCACGATGTTGTTCGTCTTGGACCCATTGAATTCCACCAGGCCGAGGTCAGGGCGGTTCCAATGGATGCCATCCCGGCTCTCCGCGTAGCAGGTGAAGCCGGGTTGCTTGCTGGTGTCCAGCGCCCGATAATACATTCGGTAAATGTCGCCATCCCGGAAGACCACGCCATCGCCACAGGCATTGCCCTCCCACGGCTTGTCGAATTTCATGACCACCTCGCGCGCCACGGGGTGGTGAAACACCCGCTGCGCGCCGCCTTCGAGGCGGCCCACCATGAGATCGTCGAGGAACAATTCGCGGCGGCCGTTGATTGATATCGGCTCGCTAGCCACCAAATAGGTCGCCGCTGAAGACGCTCCGATCGCCGCCACAGACAGCAAGGCAAAGATCCGCGTCAATCTCCGCAGCCCCTGCGCTTTTTCGCGAGGTTTCGAAGACGACTTCGCTGCGCTGGTGGAAGTAGCACGTGATGCGTCAAGCAGGACGAGTCCGGCGGTCGTGAATGCCGAACGGCAAGCGGTGGAAAATGTTGGCGTCATGGCTAGATCATTTCTGTTGAATGGAGACCGGGTACACGGGATCGAGGAGGGGTTGGTTGGATTGCCAGAGAAAGACTTCGTTAGCGATCAATTCCTCGTCGCTGAGAGGGCGATCGTAGAGCAGAACTTGTACATAACGACCAGCGAGAAAACCGCGATTGAACGGAGGGATGTTTGCGTCATTACTCCAATATCGTGCGGCCACAGTGAGATCATCCATCTCAATGACGGCGTCCGGTCGGTCGCGAGTTAGCTGTGGTCGCCCATTGATGCGCAATTGAACGCCTGCCGGTCCAGGTTGGCTGCGAAGGGTGAAAATTAGAAACTGGCCAAAATCATGGCTTTCCGACATCACATCAATGACGCCAGGGTATCCGGGGCCTTCGGTCATCACCGTTTCCAGCCGTGCTGTCGGTTCATGCATCAGATCAAGATTGAAGCCACTTTGGTAATCGTTCCTGCCACGTGCATTGGCGGAGATGATTCCAGGCCAGCCACGATTGTGTTCTGGCGCAACGACGATCATGGCAGTGAAGGTGCTGGAGCGAAGTTGATTGGTTGTGGCAAAAAAATAATCGTCGACACCATCAAACTGTAGATAGTTCCCTTGCGAGGAGGTCCGGAAAGAAGGCTGTGCTGTATCTTGTCGCTGGACTGCATCACGTCCCCAACCGCTGGCATCGGGCCAGATGGCCAGCAAATTCCCATCACGAATCTCTGGCAGTTGTTGGGCTTGTCGTGCGGCGTTCACGCGGGATGCATCCAGCCACCACTGCAAGCCCGCTTTGATTGGGAGGCGTTGGTCTGCCCAAGGTTCGAGTTCCGCAGCGATTGGCTGAAAGGCGAAATCTTGCGGGTTGCCGCCAGCATAAACATAACTGAAGAGATCATACAGTTCTTGATCATTCAACGTGTTCAGCAAGCCGGTTGGCATGAGGGACACATCGGCGGCACGCTGTTCTTCAATGCGTTCCGTTTCGATCTTTGTCAACTCGTTAGGTTTATTGGGATTGGTAACGAGTGTGATCTCGGATTCTGTTTCCTGCCGAACGATACCACTGAGAATGGTGCCATCATCGAGAATAAAAATCTTTGATCGATATTGATCTGCAATCACTTTCGAGGGCTCGATGATTTCTTGCAGCAAGGCGGCGTGAGGATCGTTCGCCAAGGCCAAGCGTTGTCGAATGGCAGTTAGGTCGGGACCAATCTTTACGTCCGACTGTGCAGTGCTTGTGAGGTTGGTATGGATTGCATGACAGTTTGCACAGGAGGCTTTTTGAAACAGTTTTTCCCCTGAGGCGAAGGATGGAGTGCGAAATTGCTGGTGTTGACGTTGGAGGGATGACCGGGCTTGCACGACAGACCATTCGCGGATGACTTTCGGGGTTGGGTCTTCCAGTTGCAACCATTTCTCTTCGATATCGACAGGAATGCCGGCTTCAGGGATATCGAAATTAGCGGTCCAAAGGATGCCTTGGACAAGCAAGCGTCGAAAGCTGGGATGGCTGTAGTTGTCGTGGAAGTGGCCGAGGGTGCTGCCAAAGCTGCGGCCACCATCGGGACGTTGGAATGTCCAAGCGACCGTCTGCGGTCGGCCTTCGATCTCGACCTGGAGTAGAGGTTTTGCTTGTGGGTGAAAGCGAAGGTTCAGATAGAATTCGTCGCGCAGTTCATAACCATTCCAACCGCGACAGATGGGATGTTCCGTATCGACTTGTTGCAGCGGCCGACGGTCGACAGTCAGTCCGGAGAAGTCAAAATTGAACCAGCCACCAAGAAGATTTCCGTAGCGTTCGCCAATCGCCACTTCAGCGCCGGTGGCCCAGTGGATGGCAGTGAAACCGACACCGCGCTGCATCAGTTGCATGGCCTGAGCGCGATGTTGCGGAGCAAACAGAATGTCACCCGCCGGGCGCGAATAGAAAACAATGGCGTCTGCCTGTGCGAGTAATTTTTCATCGCGCGGCCAATCGACGTCGGGAGAAACGATTGCCTCGACCCCCGGCGTTTGATTCAACGTCTCGGCCAGCAGTCGACACACGTCGGTATACATGTGGGTGGCCCAGGCGTGGTCGAGCTTGGTTGGAATCAAGACGATTCGCTTGACGGCCTCCTCCTCTTCGCGTTTTCGTTCAAGAGCAGCTGCCGAGGGGTGAAAGTTGCACCAAGCGATGCTGACGTTAGGGGGCACTGCGTTAGGCAATGACGAACCAGCTAAGGGATCTTGTTGATAGACAAGATAAAGATCGAACAGACCTTCTTCAGAAGCGATCGTAACCGAGTGATCTTGGAAGCGAGTGGATGTTTCTTGCAGGTTGAGATTGGCGACTTCGGCACCATTGGGAGCATCGATGCGCACCGAAAGCGAACCAGATTGGGGCGAGGAACTAGCCAAGTTCAGTGTAATTTGTTCAACATCCGCTAGACGTAAATCGCGGAAGACGATCCAGCCCTCGGGTTGAATTCGGGCGACGAGTCCCACACCACCTTCGAAGACATCGACGATCTCGCTCTTGTAGTAATCATCGGCGAAGGCAGCTCGCTTGAAACGACTGTGAAGAATGCATTCCGCATCGCCTCGCAAGGGAGCAAGCTCGGGAGAATTCGCAATGCCGCTATCGGTATACTCCGCCGTGAGTGTAAGGATGGAAGGTTGAGTATTATCGGGTCGTGTTGTCGTAAAGAAGCCATGAGTTCCTGGCATCGGTGCTTGGCTTTCGTCTCCTGCGAGTGAGAGGATCCAGCGGACCATCGTTTGGGCTTCTTCTAACGAATGTTGAGGATGGGGAGGCATTGGTTTGTTCCCCCAGACACCAGTTCCCCCTTGGACGATTTTGGCGGCGAGTTGTTCGACTGCAGCAGGTTGGCTTTTGTAACGCCGCGCGACCTCATGATAAGCAGGGCCCGCGGAAGCCGCTTTGGCAGTATGACAGGAGAAGCAAGTGGTTCGCCGCATCATGGCTAGTCCAGGATGTAGATCTTGATAATTAGCAGTCCGTCGATTCGCATAGCGACGGCTAGTAACAACGCGCGCCGAGGGAATCGTCTGATCGACCGTCGTACCGTCTTCTTCATCTTTAACAACGACTTGGTAGCGAATCGTATCGCCCCAGTCGAAGAACGAACCGTGAAGTGGTGATTGAATGCTGACGATGGGTTGGGCATTTCCGACGGGGATACTCATCTCCTGCGCGTCGGTTGCTCCTGCGGAGTCGTGAACCATGAGGCGAACAGTATGGATGCCCGGTTCTGAGAAGAGAGCGCTTACTGATGCTGAACTTGATCGTTGCGGTTGCCCATCGATTTCCCAAGTGAATGCCAGCGCGTTGCCGTCGGGATCAGTGGAGTCGGTTGCAGCAAGTTGGACATTCAACGGATGTCGACCAGCCGGTGGGCTGGCCGTGATGCGAGCTGTTGGGGTTCGATTACCGCGACGATACACAATTCGCGAGATC
>Ga0315899_10002071_pt1 | contig 22473 bp, 18 predicted proteins | sample LakEriMetagenome_2_FD_203518 | JGI IMG/M metagenome (GOLD analysis project Ga0315899, IMG submission 203518) | Freshwater fungal communities from buoy surface, Lake Erie, Ohio, United States - Buoy 4 MA112 | ecosystem: Environmental > Aquatic > Freshwater > Lake | place: USA: Lake Erie, Ohio... | reverse complement strand
CCACAATTATTTCTAGTGTCGCAACTCGGAGTTGATGTTGATCACAACCCGAAGAGTTAGTTTTGACGTTGCGCTATTCTGGATTTCGGGGCAAAGCCCTGATCGTTTACCTAGCCAGTCCTGAAGGGCCTAGAACGCGATTCACCTTGAATTTTCAAGGGTCAACGGCCTGACCATTTGTTCCTTGCTAATATCCGAGCCATCCTAAACGTCCGGATCTTTGGCCCTAAAAATCATCGTTTTCTCAATTCCCAGCCTTCTGCCTGGGTTAGGCAAACGTAAGGCCTTCGGCCCGAAAGACCAGTTACTGAGCCACTTCAAAAAGCGTTAGCAAGGGACTTGCCAGGAATTCCCTGGCTTTGAGGCTGAGTTTTGATCGCGACATTTCCACGGATCGACACGAAAGATGCTCCGGGGCTAGGCGACCGCAACGCTATCGGTCGGTTGTGCAATTCGAACAAAGATATCGTGAAGCGACGGCAAGCGGTTCTCAAAATGGGCCACTTCTCCCATATCGACCAACCGCCGCATTATGGCCTGCTTGCTAGCCTCAGGCTCCAAAACCAGATCGGTGTAAGGATGGGCTGGGATCATTTCCATGACACCGGGAAGATCGTTTGGCAACACCTGGCCGGCTGCCATTGCTACGCGAAGTCGCGGTTCTCCATACAGAGACTTTACCTCTCCTAACTTTCCGTCCAGTACTTTGTTGCCTCGGAAAATCATGCAGATTGAGTCACACATCTGCTCGGCCATATTCATATCGTGCGTGCTAAAGATTACGGTTGTCCCATTAGCTCGGAGTTCTAAAACTGCATCTCTCAAAACCTCCATATTGACGGGGTCCAGTCCACTGAACGGCTCATCCAAAATGACTAGTTGAGGCTTTGAAACAACAGTGGCCACGAATTGAACTTTTTGTGCCATACCCTTGGACAGCTGATCAATCCGCTTTTTGTACCAGTCCGTAGCCCCTAGTTTTTCCATCCAACGGTCAATTTCAGGATCTGGATTCGTACACCCTTTAATTTTTGCCATGTAACGCAAAACCCGACGCACGGTCATCCGGCGATACAGTCCTCGTTCCTCGGGAAGATAACCAACGCGATCATCGGCACAATCGCCATGCTCCGCGCCTAACACCCGTACCCGCCCGGTGTCTGGTTGATAAATCCTCAGTATCATCCTCATGGTCGTGGTCTTGCCGGAACCATTTGGGCCGATAAACCCATAGATCGATCCAACCGGGACCGTGAGGTCGATTGGATTAACCGCTTGGAATGATCCGAATCTCTTAGACACTCCCTCTAACTGAACGGCACAATCGTTGTTAAGACCCATCTGAGTAACGGCTTTGGATATTAAGGATTGTCACTAAACGAAACCAGCGATCGATATAAACACCGATCGCTGGATAAAGTTACAACTGATCTAAACTCTAGGCTTTGAATTCGGCAAGCTTTGCCATTAATGCTTCGATCGCTGGCTTGATAACTGCTTCTACACCTGGAATTGCCATCACTTTGTCGATCATCGGTTTGATGTCACTCAAAGAAGACTCGAATATCTGGCCCACCATGCCTTTCGCAGCATCGGGCAACTTGCCAAAAAGCTCTGTCATTCCACCAAAGGACTCTGTCAGCTTGTTGAGTTCGGCAACTGCGGTGCCAGCAGTTGCTTCGTCTTTGATGTCTCCAAGCAACTTGCTCAGCGTACCAAAGGACCCTTGGACCTTTTCGAGCATATCGCTACCACCCTCAACCGATGCCAAAGCTTCTTTCGCTTTGGTCAATACATCCGCGACGCCACTGTTTTCAGCAGCTTCTTTCACGGCATCTTTCGCTTCACTTACGGCCTCTTTTGCCTTGTCGATCATTTCCGTATTCAGTTTCGCACCAGCCGTTTGGGCTTGATCCGCAGCCTTTTGAGCGGCATCCTTCGTTTGGTCGCAACCGATGGTGGAAACACAAATACCACTTAACACCAAGACTGTCGCAAATCGTTTCATTGTTTGTTTCTCCAAAATTCGAGTCCTTACATGATGCTGCAAAACTGATTGCAACCGGTTTCTGCACACGAATATGTGTGAATCCGCTGATAAATTCGCCCGACGATCCACTCTGTTTTAACACCTCTCAGCCACAATACAAGGATTCGAAGCATTTTAGTGTTGCTCTAATTGCAATTGAATTCCCGCATTTGGATACGTCGATCCCATAACGAGTTCTCTATGTTGGGGGAATGGGCAATCTGCGATGTTTGGGCTGCCAAAGAAGAATTTTCGGATAAAGCAGACTTTTCTTTTAAGTCATTTTCCTGATCCGACGATAAAGATCGAGAACATTAAATTCTTATCGGGGACTATTAAGGACTCTCGCTATGCATTCATCCGGCAAACTACAGCGCACATCAACGCCACGCCAAACTGGTTGGGTCTTGGGATGCGTCATTTTGTGCGGACTCTCAACGGGATGCTCGAGTTTGGTTGGTCGCTCCAAAAACTCGGTAAGCAACCTCGATCCGGACAGCATGAAGGTCGCAGGCTTGACCGCAGGACCGGCCAGCGGCCCGTCCGCTATGCTTACGGAAAACGGAGAGCCATGCGTAGTTCTCGAGGTTAGAGACGGCAAGCGGCATATGGAAAAAATCCCACTTCACCCCGGCGAGCCAATGTTCATCGGGGACATGGTCGCTGACGCTCAGCTCTATAAGCGACTTGGAAAAATCAAGCTTACAATCATACGTCCTAATGGAGCTAATCTTCCTCCCGTGAGGCTCGACGTGGATTTTGACAGCTCTGGTCAAAAAGTCATGGAGGGACAAAACTATTCGCTTCGCCCAGGCGATCATGTTCTAGTAAGCCGAGACGACAACTCTGTGTTTAACGAGTGGCTCGGGCCGTTCTCCAAGCGATAAGCTTCTGTTGGAGTTCCGGTTCCAGGGCCGGAGATACTTCATTTTGAATCCAAACGAACCTTCGATCGCAGCAACTGTCCTGGGCGTTTTCCTGGTGATGGCTGTCGGCGCACTTGCTCGCTACTTGAAGTGGCTTACCAGCGATGTCGATCGTTATCTGGCGGCGTTTCTTGCCAATGTCCTGCTTCCATCGTTTTTCTTTCATCGTATTCTCACCGATAAAAACGATATTGGAACTCTTAGTGCTTGGGTCCCTGCCTTTTTGGGGTTCGGACTAACGGTACTCGGGTTTGCGGTTGCGGCTATTTTTGCTTACACCATCGGCAAATGGTTTGGCTTAGTAGAAAGTTCATCAAAGAGATCGTTCTCTCTAAGCGCGGGAATATGCAACTACGGTTATATCCCCATCCCTATTGCAGAACTCTTTTTTCCGGCATGCTTGGTGACTCTTTTAGTGCACAATGCTGGCGTCGATCTGGCTTTATGGAGCGTAGGACTCTTTATCATCAGCGGTAAAGGGCTTCGGGGCTCTTGGCGACGCATTTTATTTAGCCCTCCTCTTATGTCGGTGACTCTGGCATTGGTCATTCGACAATCAGGTCTAAATCTGTATACGCCAAGGCCTGTTATACAAATGTCAGAACAATTGGGACGATGCTCCATTCCGATGGGTTTGGTCCTGAGCGGCGCCATTGTATTCGATTGCGTCACCGACCTAAACTTGAAGAAAGTCTGGCGATCTTTTGTGCTCGGTATGATCGTACGAGTACTATTATTACCGATCGTTTTTCTGCTAATCGCTAAGTACGCCGTCGCTCAAAAAGAACTTCAAGAAGTCTTATTGCTTCAAGCCGCCATGCCAGCAGCGACCTTTCCAATCGTCATGACCCGGCTTTTTAATCAAGATGTCGAGACCGCATGTACGGTCATCGTGGGCACCTCGTTAATGGGAATGATTACAATCCCTGTCTGGATCGCGATCGGGTCAAGATGGTTGGGATTCACGTAGACTGCGCCACACATCAGCAATGATCTGGTCGAGTCCTAGCTTCGGAGCGTAACCAATCGCTTGGCGAATCCGGCTCAAGTCGGGAACTCGTCTACGAATATCCTCGAAATCGTGGTCGTAAGCGTCAGCATACGATTGAAAGACTATCTTGGAATTGCTACCCAATACAGCCACAACCCGCTCTGCCATTTCTAAAATAGAGACAGGCTGGTCGGACCCTATATTGTAAATTCTCCCAAAGGATTCTGGCGTCTTCATCAGTGTGGTTACCGCATTCACGACATCGCTCACGTGTGCGAAGCATCGCTCTTGTTTACCGTCGTCGTGCACGATGAGTGGTTGGTGCTGCATAGCGGCGGTGACAAATCGAGGTAGTACCATTCCGTAAGCTCCGGTTTGTCGCGGGCCAACAACATTAAAGAATCGACCAATAACGATTGGCATTTGACATTCCCGTACACACGCGAGCGCTAAGAACTCATCAATCGCCTTGCTCGCTCCGTAGCTCCATCGTGGTTTAGTTGTTGCACCAAAAACCAGATCATCCGATTCGTTCCAAATCGACTTCGGATTTTTGCCGTAAACCTCACTGGTGCTGGCTAAGAAAAGCGGCACCGACCTACCAGATAAATGTTGTCGTCGCAATTCATCCAGTAACAATTGCGTTGGATAAATGTTGCGGTGAATTGTTTGGATTGGATACTTGGCTATCAAAGCCACTCCGACAGCCGCCGCCAAATGGTAAACCATATCTGCCGAGTCGCATAAGTGGTTTACTAATTCAGGATCTCCTAAATCGGATTGGACAAATTTCAGACCGGGGTGGGTCGAATGATGGCTAAGATTCTTTCGACTTCCTGTACTGAGATCATCGACTACGGTCACGGTGTGCCCCTCTGTCAGGAGCTGGTCCGTCAAATGGGAACCAATAAAGCCACTGCCGCCGGTAACTAGAATATTCATGTAGGCTATTAGGGGATTGAGAAAAGTTTATGGGCTTTGTTGGTCGCGTTGAGTTATCCGCTACCGTAAAATCTAGGGGCTACGTCGATGGGAGAGGTTATACCGGTGCGATCGATTGCTTCAACGGATCGTGGCAAACGATTCCGCTCCGTCAATTTGATCTCACGCAACGGGAAAAACTTTCCGATTCCAACCTACTGCGGTAAACTGACTTTTCAGATTATCGCTAGCAGTAAGTCTTTTCCAAGTCCTGACCTAGAATTGCCAAAGTCTCATGGATCAGCAAACTCGACAATACCAAACAGGATCTGAACCGGGATCAATGACTGCAAATAAATCTCAAAATCGTATAAGAGCCCAGAAAACCTTCGCTGCTATTCTGATTTCTACCCTTTCGACGGGCTTTTTGCAGGCACAGCAGAATTCTCCTCCCCAAAAATCGACTTCCCAGTCGGGTGGGGTCCAGGCCAAGCTCTCCGACAAAGAACGCCAGTCTGAGCGGGCCCGAGAACTCTACGCGGATGCGGCTGTCGCCCAAAACAACTTTGCTTTTGATTTGGCGATCGAGAACTGGACGAAAATGCTCAAACAGTTCCCTAACGACTCGCTAGCTTCTAGCGCTCATCACTTTTTGGGAATGTGCTATATCCAAAAAGAATCACCCGATTTTGACTTGGCTATCGAACAATTCCGCCTTGCACTGCAAGACTCGGAACTAAAGCAACGCGAAGAGTCCCTCAGCAATTTGGGATGGAGCCTGTTCCAGAAGTCGATTCTTACTGAGGGAGCCGGTTCCAAAGAAACTCTCTCTGAGGCTGCTAAAGTGTTGGCGGTAGTCATCGACAAGTACCCTGATAGTCGATCGCTCGATCGGTCGCTTCTCCACGCTGCTGAAGTTGAGTCTCGATTGGGAAACCGCCAACGAGCACTGCTACTCTATAAACAACTGATTCAAACAAAGCGTTTGGAGGATTCCGCGGTTAGACCCGATGCGCTCTTCGGTATGGCAATAACCTACGAAGAGATGGAACAGTCGAAACTAGCGAGAGAAACCTATGATTTGTTCCTCGCTAACTTCGCCAACCATGCTTACGCGAACGATGTTAGAATTCGGTATGCTGACTTGGCACTCGCCTCCGACGAGCCAGCTAAGGCCACGAGCGTATTGGAACCGCTCGTTAGCCAGCCTAGCCTCCAGAAAATCGCGAACGCGGATTATGCGCTCTATCGCTATGGATTTGCGTTGGCAAAGAACGGTCGATTTGAAGACTCCGCCGTTGCCTACAAGAAACTTTCTGAGCAATTCCCGAACTCGAGCTTCGCTAAAAACTCGAGCTTGGCCGCAGGGCAAGCTCTCATGCGCGAGAAAAAGTATGACGATGCTCTTCGCGCCTTTGAAGCCCTTATGCCACTCCAAGATGAACGCAGCGCAGAGGCTGCTCACTGGATCTGCCAAATAAAACTGCTGCAGGGTAAACCGCAGGACGTTATTGATACAGCCAAGTCCGCACTCGGTTGGGCCGGCAATACTCCCACGAAAATCCTTCTCAAGATGGACTTGGCTGACGGCATGAGCTCATTGCCTGCTCAACGCCCGGAAGCAAAACGCTTGTATGAACAACTTGCGACGGAGTATGCTGATGATCCGATTGCGCCTCGTGCCACGTATAATGCCGCCTTCACGTCGTTACAATTAGGTTCGTTGGCTGATGCACAAAGATGGAGCGAGGCATTCTTTAAACGGTTCTCGAACGATCCACTAGCCGCCGACGTTGCCTATGTCGGCGCAGAATCAACATTGCAACTTGGACAGTACGACTCTGCGGTAAACGCGTTTGAGCAACTGATTGCGTCACAACCCAGCGATCCGCTCGTTACCACCTGGCAACTAAGATTAGCCAGCGCACTTAACTTAGCGAGCCAACACGAAAAGAATATCAATCTATGTGACAAGCTCTTGTCGCAGGCTTTGGATACCCCGATTCACGCAGAAGTCTTCTATCTGAAGGGCTTGAGTCTTTTCAAAACCAATAAACCAGCCGAGGCCGTTGACGCATTTTCAAAATCGGTCGCTACCTCGAGCAATTGGCCGCAAGCAGACGAAGCAGCCGTACAATTGGGGGAAGCATTCGTTAATGCGGGTAAGACTAAAGAGGCGATCGCAGCATTACAACAAGCTGTTGCGAAGTTTCCTCAATCTCGACTACGCGGGCAGGTCGAACTTCGGATTGCCCAACTCGCAGCTGATGCAGGTGATTTGAAAACAGCGATTGCTACCTACGATAGCGTGCTGCAGTCTTCGCAATCGAAACCGCAATGGAATTACGCCAAGTTCGGCAAAGCCTTTATCACGATGCAAAATGGTGATTACGCAGCGGCTTTGGAATTGCTTAATCCTGTTTGTGATAGCAACGAAAATGATTTCCTCGTGGCCGAAGCTCGAATCGCTAAAGCCATTTGCTTGCGAAAAACAGGTGACACAGCCCAGGCAATTCAATTGCTCGAATCGATCCAAAATTCCGTTCAAGGTAACCAAAAATGGAATGTTTGGTACGAGTTGGGATTGAGCCAAGTCGCCGCCAAGAAAAATAACGAAGCGGTCGATACCTTCAAAAAACTTATCGCTTCTGCAAACGACTTCCCGTTGTTGGATGAGGCTTTGCTCGAACTAGGGTTTGCCTACAAAGCGACCGGAAAACAGGAGGATGCGACCTCGGCCTTCCAGAAGATTGTCGATAAGTTTCCTTCTAGCAAAAACGTTGCAGAAGCTTCCTTTCAAATCGGACAAGCGGAATATGAAAGCAACAAATTCGATTCCGCAATCAAAGCCTATACAGTCGCCGCAACGAAGAGTGCAAGCGGAAGCGTTCAAGAAAAATCGCTGTACAAGCTCGGATGGTCGTTCTATCAACAAAACGATCTAGCCTCCGCTGAATCTCAATTTCGTACGCAACTCAAAGAGTTCCCCAATGGGCCTCTCGCCAGCGACGGTAGATTCATGGTCGCGGAATGCCTCCTAGCAAAAGAGGACTTCGAAGGAGCATTTAGAGAGTACAACTTGATTCGCTCCCGTTTAGATAAAGATCCCAAGAATAGCTCTTTATCGGACCAAGCGCAAGCTCTCGTTTATCTACACGGCGCACAAGCGGCCAGTAAATTAAAGAAGTGGGCCGAAGCCGAATCGCTGGCCAATGCTTTGATCTCCAAGTTTCCTGAGTCAAAATACAAACCATACGCACTTTACGAACTTGCGTTTTCCAAACAAAAGCAACGTAAAACGAAAGAAGCCGTAGAGTTGTACTCTGAGGTGGCGGAAAACTACCGAGAGGAAGTGGGCGCGCATGCTAGGTTTATGATCGGCGAAGTCCTTTTCACCGACGGCAATCATGCTAAAGCGATCTCGGAATTCCAGAAAGTTATGTATGGCTACGGTGGTACACAAGCGCCGAAGGAAATTCGTAACTGGCAAGCATTGGCAGCATGGGAGGCAGGTCGGTGCAGCGAGGTGTTGATAAGCGACCTCAAGGGGGAATCGCGAGCCAAGGCCATCGGCGTCTCGAAGAAGTTTTACGAGTTTGTTGTTAACAATCATTCGGACCACGAAATTGCAAAGCAAGCTCAAGAGCGATTGTCAGAACTGAGCCGCTAAATGTCGATTTCACCCCCGGAGGACACGCAACAAGGAAAGTTCAGCAGTCCAAAAGTCCCGCTGGCGTATTTGATCTTGGGGTCGGTGATTCCAACAGCCATTACGTGGGTGTATTTCGTTTGGCTCGCCGACGCGCCGCCCATTAGGCAGCAAGCCGCATACGGACTCGGAAAGGGAATGCAGTTTCTACTCCTTGGGTTCGTCTTGTACGGTTGGTTAGGTAGCGAGATAAAGCGATCGCTTGGACGATGGAAAGAGATTCGTTTGAGCTATTGGTTGGTCGGTGCCGCTTCTGGAATGCTAATCGGCGGTTCGATCTTTGCGATCTACCTCTGGTTGCTGCTCCCCTGGGGAGCCATGGAAAGTGTCCGAGATGTGGCCAAGGAGAAACTAGCCGCTTACGGAGGTAATTCGGTACTAGGTCTAGCCGCGATTGGAATTTTCTATTCCCTCGTCCACTCGGGGCTAGAGGAGCTTTACTGGCGAGGCTTTATCTACCGAGGGCTGAGCGGAAATATGGCGGAACATTGGGCTTTGTGCTTATCCAGCCTCGGTTTTATGGCTCACCATGTTCTCGTGCTTGGTAAGTTTTTTGGCTATGGATCGACATGGACCTATGTCTGTTCTGCAGGAGTTGCCGTTGGCGGAGTCATTTGGGGGGTGATGTTTCGCAAGATGAAAAGTCTGTGGCCAGCTTGGTTAAGTCACGGTCTTGTCGACGCATCCCTGTTCCTCATCGGTTATCATCTAGTTTTTGTACTCGGCTCGTAACGAGTTCTTGTTCGACGCTTTCTCCGATGTAGGACTCCTCAGTCATGATATCTGGCTCAACTCCAAGAGTAGTGCTCACCCATTGTTTGCTCAGTTTTGCGGCGATTTCGATTGGCCTTCACGAACGAGTTTACGCGGAAGATTGGACACGATTCCGTGGCCAAAATGGATCCGGGGTCGCAGAGTCTCACGTTATGATTCCTTGGGAATCTGAAAGTGTTGAGCGGGTAAGGCTCCTTGGTTCTGGAAATGGGTCACCAGTCGTTTGGAACGACCGAGCTTTTCTAATGTCTGCCGATCCCAACACGGGTACTCGATATTTGTTGGCGTACGACTTGAAATCGGGATCTCTGATTTGGAAACAAGATTATCGATCGCGTACCTATTCGATGCATAAATTCTCTTCGTACGCCTCCACGACTCCATGTGTGGACGAAGATGCGATCTATTCCGCATGGGCCGATCCTGATCAAACCGTACTAGTCGCTACATCTCACGACGGTAACGAAATATGGCGACGTGATTTCGGTCGCTACGTTTCGCAGCACGGATTCGGTACCTCGCCGATCTGCGTTGGAGAACTCGTCATCCTGCTCAACAGCCAAGATGCCTTGGAGCTACCTCCGGGAGTGGAGCCGGGACAAGATCGCATGGTCGCTCTCAACCGAAAGACGGGCGACTTGGTTTGGGAAACCGAACTTCCCACGTCGCGAGTCTGCTACGGAGTACCGTGCGTATGGGACAACCCTGAAGGAAAAGAACTCGTATGTAGCACGACCGCACAAGGAATGTTTGGACTCGATTTAGCGACAGGCAAACTGCTCTGGAATCATCAGTGTTATAGAGAACGAATCTGCTCGTCGTCGATTCTTATCGGTGATTTGCTGATTGGCACTCAGGGCTCTGGAGGTGGTAAAGGGAACACCTTAGTCGCTTTGGACCTCAATACGAAACAGGAACGTTTTCGCGTCACCAAGTCATGCCCTTATGTTCCATCCCCTGTTGCCAATGATCAGCATTTGTTCTTGTGGGGAGACGCGGGGATTGTCACATGCGTCGATCCTAAGGAAGGCAAGACGATCTGGACAGATCGCGTGCCTGGGGATTTTTCTGGCTCACCGGTAATTGTGAACGACAAATTGCTTAACGTATCCGCTTCAGGAGTTGTACAGATCCTCAAGGCCAACAATGTTTTCGAGCGTGTCGGAGAGATTGATTTAGGAGAGCCCGTTCGATCTACCATCGTTCCGATGACGGACAAACTTCTTATTCGGTCCGAGGCGAGCTTGTTCATTGTCCATAGCAATCGCCAGTAAACCGTGAAGAGCTAAGCCAACGTTTCAGCGAACTTGCAAAACAGGAGATTGAAAACATGTTACTCGGACAATTACCCGATCTTCGCGATACCCAGGCTGGCAAAGATCTAATCGCTATAGGCGTCAAGGAGGGCGTCCAGGAGGGGATCAAGGAGGGTACCAAAGAGGGAATCAAGGAGGGTATCGAAAAAGGTACGTTGCTTGGGACCATCAATACTTGTCGTAGCGTACTAGGATTGGATTCGCTAGATGAGAACGAGTTGTTATCTAGATCGGTGGGCCAATTAAAGGAATTGGCCGAAGATTACCGACGACAGGTTCGCAATCGATTCGGAACGAACTGATTATTACGATAACATCGCAATTGCGATAACCCGCTACGTAAAACAAAAAACGCTTGGCGGAAAACCAAGCGTTTTATATTTCTTGTAGCAACTAGTGCATCGTCGCCAATCGCAACTACCTACTACATCAGAGTCGCGAGACGAGCACACAAGTCTGCTGTTCGGCTGCTGTAGCCCCATTCGTTGTCGTACCAGGAAACGATCTTAACCAGCTTGCCCTTGTCGCCTAGCACTTGCGTGAAGTCTGCTGCGAAGATGCTGCTGTGCGGATCGCCGATAATGTCGGTCGAGACGATCGGATCCTCGGTGTAGCAAAGAATTCCCTTCATTGGACCTTCTGCAGCCGCCTTGACCGCAGCATTGATCTCAGCAACGGTCGCTTCTTTCTTGAGGTTGGCGGTCAAGTCCACAACAGAACCGGTTGGGACTGGAACTCGCATCGCGATTCCGGTTAGCTTGCCCTTGAGTTCAGGAATAACCAAACCAACTGCCGAAGCTGCTCCAGTCGTCGTAGGAATGATGTTCAGAGAAGCGGCCCGGGCTCGATACGCGTCCGCGTGAGGCATATCTTGGACGCGTTGGTCGTTGGTGTACGCGTGGACCGTTGTCATCAAACCCGTTTCGATTCCGAAGGTATCGTTGAGAACCTTCGCTACCGGAGCGAGGCAGTTTGTTGTGCATGATGCGTTTGATATACACTTGAGATCCTTTGTGAGTTTGTCGTCGTTGACGCCGAGAACACAAGTCAAATCGGCTCCGTCTTTTGCTGGAGCGCTCAAAACCACCTTCTTCGCACCTGCTGCCAAGTGGGTGTCGTAACCTGGCTTGCCATCCTTGGCACGACCTGTGAAAAGGCCGGTGCTTTCAATCACGATGTCGATTCCATGCTCGCCCCAAGGAAGCTTGGCTGGATCCCTTTCCGCGACTACGGCAATCTTCTTGCCATCAACGATCAAATTCTTTCCGTCGTGCGATACCTCGCCTGGGTAACGACGGTGAATGCTGTCGTACTTTAGAAGAGTCGCCAGCATGCTGGTGTCGGTCAAGTCATTAACTGCCACAACCTCGAACTCGCTGGAACGTTTCATTAAGTTGCGGAACGTTAACCGTCCGATTCGACCAAACCCGTTAATTGCGATTCGAAGTGCCACCTGAATACCTCTTCAAACAAAGATTTATCAACAATTTTGCCGCCGAACTCCGCCGCAAAGCTCAAATTTCTGAGGCTCTGACCATCCGACGACTGCGAGTATCCCCGCAGGGATGACTCAAACATCGCGACGAATATAATGCCCACTAGAAACCTGGGCAATCACAAAGAAATCAGACTAGGCAAACCGTTTTCTCGCCTAGAATGAGATCAGTGGACTTAATGATAACGTATCGGCTCGGAAGGCCCGCATAGCATGACCAACCAATTACCCGTAATCCAAACCCCAGACAGCTCATTAATGGCGGACTCAACCACCTGCGACGCGTCTGCAGGCAGGTTAACTAACGTTGTATCGAGATATTTGGATAACCTCGGAAACGACCGAGGAGACCGCCAACCCCATGGCCCACTGGCAAAGCAACCTCTTCCGATGTCCATGGAAGAAGCCCGCGCGCGCGGCTGGGAAGAAATTGATGTCGTTTTTGTAACGGGTGATGCCTACATCGATCATCCGAGCTTTGCGATGTCAATATTAGGTAGGGTACTTGAAGCCGCCGGTTACAGGGTAGGAATCGTCAGCCAACCGGATTGGCATTCCTGCGACGCGTGGAAGACATTTGGTCGGCCCAGACTGTTTTTCGCAATCAGCGCGGGCAACATGGACAGCATGATCAACCATTACACGGCCAACCGTAAAGTCCGTAACGATGACGCCTATTCGCCCGGCGGTAAAATCGGATTACGTCCAGACCGCGCGACTTTGGCCTACTGCCAACGCGCTCGAGAAGCCTACAAAGGTGTTCCTGTGATCGCTGGAGGAGTGGAAGCGTCTTTGCGTCGCTTCGCCCACTACGACTATTGGAGCGACAAGGTTCGGCGCAGCATTCTGTTGGACAGCAAAGCGGACTTGGTCGCATTTGGCATGGGTGAGAACTCGATCATAGAAATGGCGAGGCGGCTCGAAGCAGGCGAGACGGTGAAAGATCTTCGCGACATGCTAGGAATTGCCTATGCCCTGGGTGCCTCGGAGACTCCTCCAGAGGATGCATTGGAGCTCCCCAGCTACGAAGATGTGGTGGCTGACAAGATCGCCTTTTCTAAAGCGACACGAATGATTCACCACGAAACGAACCCGCTCAACGCTCGCCGTCTGATGCAACGGCATTCCACGCAAATCGTTGTCGCGAATCCTCCGCAATTGCCCATCAGTCAAGAAGCCATGGATCGTATCTATGGCCTTCCCTATACTCGACGACCTCATCCGAGCTATAAAGAGGCCATTCCCGCGTTTAACATGATCAAAAATTCGGTCACGATCATGCGTGGTTGTTTCGGCGGCTGTACTTTTTGTTCGATCACCGCGCACCAGGGACGCATTATCCAATCTCGTTCTAAAGAATCGGTCATCAACGAGATTAAGAACATGACCGAAGACAAGGACTTTAAAGGTATCGTTAGCGATATCGGTGGTCCTACTGCCAACATGTACCACATGCGGTGCACGAAACCCGAGGTTGAAGCGGTTTGCAGACGGCAGTCATGTGTTCATCCCAAGATTTGTAAACTCCTCGGGGTTGATCATACGCCGGTTATAGAACTGATGCGTGAAGCGAGAGAGGTCCCAGGCGTCAAAAAGGTGTTGGTCGCCAGTGGTATACGAATGGATTTGGCCCGCCAATCCCCAGAGTACATCAAAGAACTTACACAACATCACGTCGGCGGGCATCTCAAGGTTGCACCGGAGCATGTGGATCCGGATGTGCTCTACAAGATGCGCAAACCCGCTAACGATGACTTTGAGTTCTTTACCGAACAATTCAAAGATGCGTCGGAGGAAGCTGGCAAGAAGCAATACTTGATCCCGTATTTTATTGCCTCGCACCCAGGAAGCTCGATCGAATCGATGATCGAACTGGCTCTATTTCTCAAACGAAACGGTTATAAACCGGACCAAGTCCAGGACTTTATTCCCGCACCATTAGATATTGCGACGAGCATGTACTACACAGGACTCGATCCGTTTTCTTTGAAGCCAGTTTATATTGCCAAAGCCCTCAAGGATCGCAAATCTCAACGAGCCTTGATGCAGTTCTTCAAACCCGAAAACTACTTTGAAGTTCGTGATGCATTGCGATCTGTAAACCGAAGCGATCTTATCGGTGAAGGTTGCGATTGCTTGATTCCCTCTAAACCGCCTCGTGAAGCGATCGAAAAACGTCGAAGCGATGCAAACCAACGATTCCGGGGAGAGTATGTCCATACGATACCGAATCCGAACGGTAAAAAACCGAACGAAAACAACTCCCAATCGACAGAGGCAGGCCGCACAGGCGCGGCTAATGCGTCAGACGGCCAAAAGAAAAGGAAAGGTTCTCGCAAAGAACAACGCCATGTTCCCAATGCAGGAACGAACCCGTCAACTCCAGGCTATCGCCCTCGCCGACGTGTGAAGTAAAATTGGGCGGAGGCTGTGTCAAGGTTGGCGGAAAGGCTTCTGTCGACATCGAACGGATACTAAACGTAAGTTTTCGCCGAAGTGTCAGTAAAACAGGAACGGTATCCAGTTCTTCATCGGGCGACCTTGATCGTCCTTCTGTTTGTTGTTGAGACCTGGCATATTCTGCCTCCAATAAACCAACCAAGCGCCCATGCAATCGGGAGCGAGGTCTCGGTAAGCCCGAAACGCTTGATTCGTAAATGGTTTGGCAATGTCCTTGCCTCCGGGGCCACTTCCGATTCTCCAATCTTCAATGGTGGACATGACCGGATTGGGGTTGTCGAGATCGTAGTGTCGCCGCCCATTGGGGGGAAAGTGGGCGTTACCTCCCCTCGCAATATAGTCGTCGATAACATGTTTTCCGCCGTTATGCGTTATGATCATCTTGTTCGGCGCCGGATATTCAATCTCTTGGTCGCGGTAACTGACACCGTAAAGGCTGTTGAAAGGTAATCCGTATCTTTTATCTAAGTCGAAATCCGCGAACTCGCGAAAGTACTTTGATAAGTAAGGAATGGCATCAGAATTGGCTGTCCCCTCAAGACCGTGCGCTAAGCTTTCCAGGAAACATCCAATGCCCCGCGAAGCATTGATGCAACCTATGCGGCAGCTTCGACCACACCAAGGTTGGTCTGGGTCACCACCATTGCCCGCTTGTACCCATTGGTTTGGGATCTTTTCAAATTTTTCGTTGTAACGCGGCTTTTCCTCAACTACCTCATACGACCCAACATGAATTGCCGCATTCACATTACCACTTTCAACAAACCAAACTTCGTGCACATAGCCACCGTCTAGAAGCTCGGCTAAATTCAAAAACTTCTTTGGGTTATCCGGGGACGGAACAGCATAGTACGTGGCAAACTCTTCCGAGAAGAAACTCGCATACTTCATGTTAAAGCCCGATTTAGCTTTTGGGTCTTTCACAGGAATCCTGGTGCTATTACCAACCTTAGATGTAGCGTCCCGCAAATCGACATACTTGAAAATCTGATACTCGAGAAACACGGGGCTTTCCGCAGACTTGTAACCGTGATAGCGGCTCCCTTCACCCAGTGCATTGATAAGCTGTCTGGAAAGGTTGGCGATATGATCCGTCGTGTGTTCATTGGAAAAATTGATGATCAAGACTCTTGGACGCATCAATTGAATCTGATCATGGTTTTCAACCAACCACGGATCGCTATTCGCGTTGGAAGCTTGATTGGGCCATACGGTGAGGTCTGCAGGATCATTCCATGGGCCCGGTCTCTTTTCCATTCCAGGAGGAGCTCGGGTGACCTTCTTGGGCTTGGCGTTAGTCGAGGTACCCTTCTGACCAAACCTTGTTCTTAAGAGTTCCTCGGCGGCAATTCGATAGGTAGGTACAGCGTCTTGTTCCGCCAAGACACGCCGCAGTATTGACTCGGCGGATTTCGGATTGGATTCGAGCTCACCAGCCCAAAGTAAACAAGCTGCTTTTATATTGGCTAGCTTAGGATACTTTTGCGCAGTATCCAAAAGTAATACAATTGCTTTCGCAGGGTCGGGATCCTTACCTCCCAAGACCTGTTTCATATAATCATCACTTGGTCGATTCTTGAGAATTATCTCGACATGCTTCATCGACCGCGCGGGATCGACAGCCCCATAGTGATGGCGTAGTTCGTTATGCAGATCCCAGTCGAACGAGTCCTTTGGTAAGGATGCTAATTTTGTCTCAAGTTCTTTGATTTTCGCCTTGGCTTCTACGTCGTTCTGCTGAGCAATCCCGGGCAGAGCGAGCCCTATGAAGATGAAGAGCAATAACAGGAAATGCAAAGAAGTCATGCCCCAGTATCGGGGGGGCCTAACGCGAGTGAAATCTTTCGGACTATTAACCATCCATCTCACGACCTTCATTTCGATAAAATTCATAGATTGCGTGGGTTTCTGTTGCGATGTCATTGAGAGTAAAGCTTACATGGTACGAGTTAAAGCCACTGGTATGTCTTGAGCGATTACTGGGGCGTAAAAACCAAGATCAGTCCGAGTTGTCTTACCTACTATTCTTGCACAAATGGGACCAGCAACCAATTCTTGTTGTGTTTTGCGTCGTCACCTTTCCATTGTTTTCCAGCTTGGAATACATAGCCTTCGACAACTTTTTTGTGCTGCTCGCCCCCTTTTTTCGGGGTTGTGAATTTAACTGCGGGAAGATTGGGAAGCATCGTTCGCGTGATACTACCTGTTAAACCTCCTGCACCTAAGGACATCCCACCCGTTGCTTGTAATTCTTGACCAAACAATCGTTCGGCGTATTCGTTGGTATGTGGGCACGCATTGGCATGAAAGATCTTTGTTTGCAAGTTCCCAAGCAAACTATCCGATATATTCGTCGAGTTAGCGATGTCCATCGATGCTCGAAAGTTGACCACCGATTGCGTCAGATAAACTGAAGCCGCCCGCGATGATCTCGCAGTTTGCTGGAACATCATATCATACTTGGATACGAAAAATTGAGCTTCATCGGCCCACAAAAACACTGGGCGACCATAAGATCCTCGCCGTTCTACAGCACGCTGCCAAATGGTCTTGAAAAGGATCTGTGCCAACCGTCCCACATCTCCAAATTCCTTTACCGGAAGATTGAGTAGGATGATCTTGCCATTAAAAGTGTCCTCTGGTGTCACGGTCGTGGTAGAGGAAAATAACTGACGGAATGGCGTGCGTAACAAGCCTGTTAATTGGCTCATCAAGGTGCTCAATATGGTACTCTTAGTCCTGGTATCCAGGTGCGCCCATTCTTGGGTGCAGAATGCGTGTGTTTCTCGAAAATCTCTTGCTTCATCTGTGCCGCGAGTCCGCGCGTGAGCTGCGGCTAATAAGTTGGCACAAAGTGAGTCATCCGCCCAAACGATGCCATTACGTCTCCGGAGTTCGGTTCGTTCCGTATCGGAAAGGCTAAGCGTACGGACGTCGTCGGAGGATTGTGGCAAAGATCGAATAACGCCCATCACCTCATCCAGAGTTACGCGGCCGGATGACATTCTCACTAGATCGATCGAGTTGGTTAGCAATTGCGTTACACAGTCTTCCCAGTAAGGGTTTTCTGCCTTACCCCGTTCACGACCACCCTCCATAGCCGTCTTGAGCGTACGGACTAATTCGTAGGTAAGCCCTGCCCCTAGGCCTGGTCGCGTGGATTCATACTCGAGCAAGTTCAGCGTTGCATTCTTGCCAGGTGCAACCACGATCAAGTCAGCATCTCGATGACACTCTTGTACATACTTGCGCCATAGATTCTCCTCGTCGATTTTCGCTGTGAGAATCAACCCACCGAATCCATTTCTAAGGAACGCGTGAGCGATAGACCTACCACTTCCGGAGGTCTTACCTGAACCATTACCTCCAAAGATAATTGTTCCTTCGTAGGCGTCAGTCGCTGACCAAATGTCATGCTGAGAAAGGCTTAGCAAAACTGGATTTTGATGATTGGACATGGACGCCACCGTGGGAAGTAAATGTTGCATCTTTTTATTTATTGCTTGAGAAAGCGACTCTCAAAATTTGGTGATACCCTTAGATTAGCCAAAGCAAAGACTAGCGGTCCTGCTGTTGGCTTTGAGTTTGATTCTGGGGCTGCGACCCCTGGGTTTGCGACTGCTCTTGAGACGATTGACCTGATTGTTGTTGTGGTGTCATCTCCGATTGCATCGATCGTTGCTGATCGCGAGTCTCTTGGAGGTGCGACTGACGATACTGCTGCAAGTTTTCGGAGAACGATTGTTTCGACAAGTCTTGGTTGTCATCAGGCGGCTGTTGATTGTTATCGTTCATGGTTGGAGTCGAATTTTCTTGTCTATTGCGATGGGAAAAGCTTGTCATGAAAGCACCTTTTGCGAAAACGATCGGTTTAAATGGAATGTGAATTGATTGCTATGTCAGACCTGTAATCTGGTCAGGCGGGTGATGCATAAATGTCATAGTCTGGTTTCTTCTCCATTTCTGGGGTGATTACCTGGGTTGGTATCGACTCGTATCCATGAAGGGTTGCAATGATGATTGCAGGAAAGGATCTTATTGCGGCGTTGTATTCGGCGACTGCTGCCCAATGAAAGCGTCGCGCTGCGGTAACATCTTTTTCCGTGCTCAACATGATGCGTTGCAGTTCTGTATAAGCATCGACATTCATTGCCGGATTGCTTTCGTTAACCGATCTGCTGTTGCTAGCTGCCTGACCTGCCATCACAACGGGCACAAAATCGGGTGGTACAGATCCCAAATCTGTAATTTGAATATTGGAAATGAGCCCCTTGCGAACGGCTAGCAGATTATCAAAGTACTCTCGCTGAGCACGGACTGCGGCCTTGGCAGCATGGCACGCATCTGGGATCAGATTGTGCCGCTGCTGGTATTGGGCAGCCATGGTTCCGATCGACTGGTTTACCTGGGCGGCATGTTGCGCCAAATTGTTCCAGATCGAAATATAGATCCAGAGGAACATGATAAAGGCGATGACGAGAACTACGGCTGTTACGACGATGGTTTCCATTTTGGTTTCCTCTTTAGGTTTATTTAGATAGGACTTGAGTTGATGTTTGTGTTGGAACTCAGACTGCTTGAAGCGTGTGGGTATCGGTATCGGGAATCAGTCTAGGCGTAATCGATTCGAGAAACTCAATCGACTTCTGACAGTTTTCTACGACCTTGATCAATTTGGCCGTTGTAATCGCTCTCCATTTTCCGGGCCGTTCTCCGTAGGAAAGATAAAAGCTCGGTAGGCAGACGTAGACGCGATTTCCTCGGTACGAATATCCAGGCAAATATTTGAACATGCGACTGAACTCTTCTATATCGACTTGCATGGACGGTGTGAGCATCCGATGACTAGCGAATTGGTCGCTAACGCTAATGGCATAGTTCTTTAATAAATAAGTGCTTTCCGGTCGGAACTTCTGTAGGTCTTTTACAAGGCCATGACTCGGGTGTTGTAATATGGCCGTTACTGGGTACGGCGTTGGAGCTGGGATCTCTATCATCGTTCCGTCAAAGACTGGCCGAACAACTGTCCGCGTCTTCTGAACCTGGCGTGACTGGGTTTGACCATTGGAATCGGTGTAGGTTTCCGTTTCGTAGTAGGTCTCTTGGTATTCGTGCTTCACGGACAGCGAACTGCACTTCATGTTGCCTAGTTGAATGAAGTTCCAGCCGCTATAGCGGTTGTAGACGGTCCTATAAAGCAAAGACGCGTCGAAACTGCTCTGGTCGAGGTAGGAATTGGCATCAAGTGCCGCATCGGAATGGATTTGAGTGACGGCTTCAGCTCGCCATTGGTTAAAACTCCTGGCTAGAGTCTCGCCTTTCTTGGTGGAGCGACGCATCATTAGAAACATGCACAAGGCCACCGTGCCAGTTACACACCACGCTACGATCGGTTCATCTTTGGCTACGGACCACGTCGCGGCGATCGATGCTCCGCCAGCGAGTGCGAACAGCCATGAACTCAGGTAGGCTCGCAACCATTGCGTGCGAAGTGGTCCGAGCAATATCACGCCTTGATTTACGTGGTTGTCTAGTGATACGGATCGTGACATCATTGCTTCCTTTCTGGCCGAACGCAGCAAACGAAAGTGGGCCAGGCCTAAAGTGAGTGATCTACCTTGGGATGGAGCGGTGTACGGCACGATAATCCGAACCTTATGAATCCGCTCAATGCCTTGGTTACACCAATGAGATGCCCGAAATCAGCCGCCCGGGACATGGCGACAAGAAAAAAATTAGTGAGGGGAAAGACTTCCCGCACAATTGCCACACGATCAAAGCAGCAAGAATCGTAGGGCAGAGTGGGAATAATAGCAGAGATACGAACCCATGGATGTCTAATCCAAGGGGCATTTTGTCTTTTAGGCTTACTACATACTATTCCAAGATAGAACGTGATGGATACGAAACCTCATTTCAAGAAGCTCGCGACTTTCTCGTCGAAGTCTGCTGCGGTCCGTTCATGTCGCAAATTATGCAAGCCTCCCATAATCGAATGTCCTTTTGCAGTAATAGATCGTGATCTGCAAAACTCGAGTAGCCGGCCGCTAGAATTATCATCTATCTTCTCATCTTGCGTACCGTGGATCAAATGGACGGGGCAGCTTACTGAGCTAAGGAGCAATGCCTATGGTATGAAGTATTGTCGGTATTTACTAAATGATTTGCAACGATCGCCGCTGTCCTCGAATGGTTCGTGAAGGGCAAGTAGTGCCGGCGGTAGGCAAGTAAACCACCTGAGCTTGTCGTAACCGCCCTCTAGCAAACCACCATGTTTCGCCTCTGGGAATGCTAACCGCACGCCTCGAAGCATGGTGTAAAAGGAGCTAGGTAGATTACCGAGACCACCGAGTGGATCCCCAATCGCAGAATCGAGCCCAACAGACCATAAGACTAAATCTGGGTTGAATGTTCTCATAATGGGTAGGATCTCGTCAATGAACCGCATCATAAGCGTTTCGGAGGACTGCACCCCCTCAAATTCGACAGATACGATATTCGACGCGATGGGCATAGGGTGAGCCTCTAGCCCCCAATCAGAGTCAGGCCGCGAGTATGGGTACTCATTACCGGCATCGAAATATCGATCTTGGATCGCATCATATCGGCCATCCGTAAAGCGTTGACGAATCTCATCGTAAGGGGACCGATACGAAATATCAATTAGAAGTGTATCGGCTTGGTTCGCTAGAACGTCCGCTGTACCATTGCCTCTATGGTGATCGATATCAATGACGATGACTCGATTGGATTGGTCAGGACGAATCTTAATCATGTGGTCGCGAGCGTAGAGTGCTGCCAGGGCAGCATTCGATAAGTAGCAAAATCCCATTGCCAGATCCTTTTCGGCGTGGTGACCAGGAGGCCAAACCAATCCGAACGCTGTATTCCCCTGTTTTGAGTTCAGTAGGATATCAATCGTATCATAGGCTGCTCCGACTGCGAGGAGGGCTGCATCCAAGGTACCGGGGGATATATCCGCTTCCTTTCCAAAATCGGAAAGGAATGGATCCTTTCCAGTCTTTGCCAATGCTTTTGCCTTTTCCGTATTCTCCAGTAAGCATTCGAGATAATGTTTATCGTGACCTAGTTCGAGATCACGTAGCTCGGGTTTGCGAATAGTCCGAGAAATTTCAATGGGATCAAGGGGCTTCCCTTTACCATCTAAAATTGGTCCCCAAATGGACTGGATCATACTCGGCAGAGTGCGGCCTTGTAGCATTCTGGCTGCCTCAAGACACCCAACAGCCTTTCCTGGATAGTCGTATTGAATGGATCGATCAAATCTATCACGTGTTCCAAGGTGGCGATTGCCGGTCGAATCGAAACTAAGTTCAAAACATGATTCGTTTGTCACGATGGTGAGGGTCATGGAGCACCATTGGTCCTAGTTAACGGTTCGGCTGCTTGACGTAATTTGAAGAAGCCTTGGGCAGGCGAGTCAGTTTACTCGATGTATAGGCAGAAAAATCGAATGCAGAAAAATACAAGACTCATTTTTCTGCGTTCGGATCATCCGAATCCGTAACTCGCATGCGAGAATTCGGACCAGACAATACGCCACACGACTTGGCCGACAATCCAAAACGCAGTGAGTTTTTGTATTCGCTCGACGCTGCCGGCCGTAGAACAAGCATGATCGAAAAGTTCTGGTTGGATGCGGACAATAATGTCAATACACCCGACGTTCCCAAACAGAACACTTATACCTGGACTTATGACGCCAATGGTAAATTGCTCTCCGAAGTCCTCGATAGTTTTGATGATGCCGCCGATCGGACCGATACGTTTGTGATGGATTTGTTTGGTAATCGTCGCAAACGGACGACCGATAAGCCGAGCACGGCCTATG
>Ga0315899_10002069_pt1 | contig 22478 bp, 5 predicted proteins | sample LakEriMetagenome_2_FD_203518 | JGI IMG/M metagenome (GOLD analysis project Ga0315899, IMG submission 203518) | Freshwater fungal communities from buoy surface, Lake Erie, Ohio, United States - Buoy 4 MA112 | ecosystem: Environmental > Aquatic > Freshwater > Lake | place: USA: Lake Erie, Ohio... | reverse complement strand
GCTTTATTAGATAATAATACTAGTTCCTTTTCAATAGCATCAATCATGTAGTCCTTCCTGTCTTGATACAAGTTCAACCTGACCGCATAATAAGAGTCAATAATATCAGAAACATTTTCATACTTTTGAAGCGTATCTTTAGAATCAAATAGATGCATATTTGTAGTAGTATTTGTAGTATAAAGTTTAAGAATCTTTTCAAGACCATTACATCCATGGTCACCCTTAGATAGTTCAAGTTCTTCTAATTTACCCTTAGCAAATGTAATTGTAAAATCAACATTTGTATCCTTACTCATGTCATCATAATCTTTGACTGAAGAAGCAATTTTCTTGCCATCTTTATCCTGACCAGGTTCAATAAGATTCTCAAGTAATTCCTTAAAGTCTTCAGTCCAATATCCAACAGGTAATTCAGTAACTCTAATTTTATCAACAGCTAATTTTTCATAACAACCTTTAATTAAGAATTTACCATCACTAATCTTTGTAATTTCTCCCTTAAAACCTTCATAATAAGGAATAAAGTCGATACTGTCCTCAATATACATCAGCTTATTCTTAAGATAATCAATAATTTCCAAAGGATTATAACACATAATATCAGTGCTGAAACCAGTGCCAATACCCTTTGAACCATTAACTAAAACCATAGGAATAATCGGAGCATAATAAACAGGTTCAACAAGTAATCCATCATCATTTAAATAAGTTAGAACATTATCATCATGAGAAGGAAATAAACTTCTAGTAATTTTATTCAATTGAGTAAAGATATATCTTTCAGAAGCACTATCTTTTCCACCTTGTAACCTAGTTCCAAATTGACCATTAGGCATAAACAAGTTAATATTATTAGAACCAACAAAGTTTTGTGCCATTCCAACAATAGCCGCGTTTAAACTAGCTTCGCCATGATGATAACCTGAATGCTCTGAAACATAACCTGAGAATTGAGCTACTTTAATTTCAGTTGTTAAATTCTTTTTAAACGCAGAATACAATATTTTTCTAAGTGAAATCTTAAGACCATCCATCAGGTTAGGAATACTTCTATCACAATCATATTTTGAGAAGTGAATTAGTTCTCTATTAATAAATTCTTCATAAGAAACACTTGACTTAGCGGTATCAAGATAAGCATCTCTATCATAAAATTTTAACCAATCCTTTCTATCTTCTGCTCTTTTCTTATTAAAGACCATGTCAATAGAATCATCCGATTTCTCAGTATGTTCAAATCCAACAAACTTCTTTTTCTCAAAATATTCGCGAAATTCCTTACCAGTGCTAGTGCCTAAACCCTTATAATACTTAATTTTCCAACCTTTTTCATCATTTTCCTCCTTCCATTCATTATATTCTCCATCATTATAGAAATCTAATTCAACTGAACCTTTCTTTGCCTTCAAGATAGGAGTGTTCATAAATCCAATAAAACCAGGAATATTAGCTAATGTAGGCCACTCAGATTGAAACAAATTGATACCCAATCCCTTAATGTGACTACCATCTAAATCCTGGTCGGTCATGAATAAAACCTTACCATATCTCAAATTCTTGTTAACATCTTCAATTGAATTATATTTCTTTCCAGTTTCTAAACCTAATATCTTCTTGATTTCAGCAATTTCCTTGTTTTCAGAAATCCTCTTGACAGGTTCTCCTCTAACATTAAGAATCTTACCTTTCATAGGATAAACGCCAATTGTATTACGGTCTTCAGATGTTAATCCAGAGATAATACCTGCCTTAGCTGAATCACCTTCGCAAAAGATAATAATACAATCCTTGGACTTTTCAGTTCCAGCCCAATTAGCATCTGTTAATTTAGGAATGCCTCTGATTGACTTAGTCTTAACACCATCAGTTTTCTTAGCAGCCTTATTTTCCTTGACTTCAGTTAATTGAAGAGCAGCATCCATGACACCCATTTTAGCTACCTTTTCAATAAATTTATCAGATACATCGCACTTAGAACCAAATTTAGAAGAAGGAGTATTCATGAAGTCCTTTGTTTGACTATCAAACGCAGGATTCTCAATGTCACATCTCACAAATAATATAAGTTGTTCCTTAATCGTGTTAGGATTTACTTTTACCTTCTTCTTCTTTTCAATTAAATCGCAAATTTTTCTAGTAATTTGATTCAGAATATATTCAACATGCTTGCCGCCCTTAGCAGTATGAATTCCATTTACAAACGAAATCTGAACAAATTCATTTGTTGGTGTAAGCGCGACAGCATATTCCCATCTATCTCCACTGTCTTCATATACGCGAGGTGACACAGATTTGTCACCAATATACATGTCAATATATTGCTGGAAATTCTTAATAGGAATCAAATTGTTATTATATTTAACCTTAATATTTTTATCAGTAATGGCAGCAACATCATAAGTTCTCTTTTTAAGGAGTGAAATAATATCAGGAGTTAAATTAGATATTCCAAGTCGCTTATAATCAGGTTTAAATGTAATCTTAGTATAAGGTTTATTCTTACATTTAGTAATAGAAGGCTTACATATTTCCTCTAAATTATTCTTGAATTCTTGCTTATATTTAAGACCTCTAACATGGTCAACAGTTTCCACAGAACCATAAGTAGACCAAATTAATACAAGCTTAAATCCAAACCCATTCTTGCCTCCAACAATTTTCTTTTCAGTTTTGTCATAATTTGTAGATGTTCTAAGATGACCGAAAATCATTTCAGGAATCCACATTTTATGCTCAGGATGTTCAGCAACATCAATACCATTACCATCATTTAACATAGTAATAGTTCCATCTTCATCAATGGTAATTTCAATATTTGTAACAGGAAGGCAGTTTTGCTGACCATTTGCGATAGCTTGAAGCATTCTAACAACATGATCGCGACAATTTACAATGCCTTCATCAAATAATTTAAACAAACCAGGAATATATTTAATATTCTTTTCGATAATTTTATCACCATCACCATTAAGAATCCACTGCTCTGAATCAACTTCTTCTACAGAACCAATATAGGTATCAGGATTTGAAAGAATGTGTTCAATATCAGTCTTCTTTTGATATTTATTAGAAAGATTAACGTCGGTAGCGCTCATTGTGTAATTATATGTAGTTTTATTTTTAATTACATTTTTAAAATCAATTTTTATTTTTAAATAATTAAAAATAAAATAAAATATCTAAATTTTCTAACGATTTGTTAGTTTATCTTCTTAATTTCTTTGTAGTTCTTTTGCTGCGTCTTTTTCTAAGTTTTTTGCTAGTTCTTTTAACTAAAGTTTTATATTTACCACCTTTTGAACCCCATGGTCGTGAAGGTTGACCTGGTATATCACCGTATTCATCTTCCTGAGGCATGTCTTCAAAAGGAACTATTGTGTTAGGATCAACAATAGCAGTTGCCTTTAGGTTTGCTGTATCTACATCTAGGGTTAAACTTCTTACATCAACGTTAGCACTAGATGGAACACTATAATTAGCACTCAACACAATATTTGTTCTAATATTAAGACCTATTTCTATAATAGGAAGTTGGTCTGGCTCGTCATCAATATTTCCCATAGCCTTAGTTAGGTCTGGGTGCCAATTAGGGTCAGGAGCTGTATCTTTAGTTAATTTATCTAACAATTCATTTATGTAAGCATATTTATTATTTATTTTGCTAGGATCATCGTTGTACAAAGTAGGATATTCTGTGATAAATTTCAAAAGAACGTTGTGTATTCTTATTCCATAAAAATTGGAAACACTGTGGTTATTAGTAAGTCTATCCATCCCGTCGGAAGCGACAATATTAGATGACCACGATTGCGTTAAATAATAGTAAAAAGGACCTTTTATTGCGTTTAAATATGATACAGCTCCGGGAGCATTTGTAGATTTCAATGGTGCACAAATTGATAAACCTAAACTTTGCCAAGTGCTTTGGTTTGGTGAACAAGCAGGAATAATTGTTCTTTGGGCAGCATCTCCACATACACCAAACACAAAAGCACAAGTATTTCCGTATTTGATAAGAGGCGCATAATAGTTTAAAAATCCTTGTTTCTGATTAACATTAGCAAGCGCAGAGCCACCTGCTACTACTCCTCCTACTGCTGCTACTCCCAAACCAAAAATTGGATTTAATGCTCCTAGTAGTCCTAGTCCTCCTAATCCTATTCCTAGTGATCCTATTATTCCTCCTAACCCTACGCCTTCACCACGAAACGATGCTTCAGGAGGAAACCATGGATTAAATGTAATTGAAGTAGCCTTTTTAAATGTATCTTTATAATCAAATTTATTATTATTATAAACAGCTACAGATGACATAATAGCTAAAAATCCACCCAAACTATGCCCTGAAAAAATCACTTTATAATCACCACGACTATCGATTCTATTTTTTTTATCAGCACCTTCAGCATCTTCTTCATCACCTTCCTCATATGTTGATGCATAAAAATTAAGTTGTCTATATACATCTCTTAAAATTTCTTTTATTTGTTGAAGTCTTCCTTCTTGAAAACCTAAACCAGAAGCAATACCTATGTCTGTGTAGAACCAATCATATCCTGATGCAGTACCTCTAAAAACAATATAAACACGTTTTAAATAATCATCAATCCAAACATGACATTTATGGTCTACATAATTATAATTTACCAAATATTTATTATCTGAACCTTTTACTTTATATGGGAAATTATTAAATCTATCTATCGAACTTGTTTTGCTCATCATATCGTTTGTATAAGAACCATATTGATAATTAGGTTGATAGGCACATAAATACTTTAAACCTCTTGTTATGGGTTTATTATTAATTGTTTCATTTCTAAGAATTTCATCGTGACCCCAACAATTTTTAAAATCAAATTGTCTAACTACTTTAGTATTTTCATAAACTAATTGACTCATTAAACATGCTCGTTGACAATCAATTGTAGCATTATCATATCCACCTAAATCAGTTATATGTGTTTGAACTTTACAGTTATCTGGTATATTTCTACCCGTAGAACTATCAAATGTACTTTGACTATCACTTAAATTTTTTTTAAAATCAAAATGATTGGTATGTATCTTTTTTATTTCTTTTTTCATGTTGGCAGTAATACCTCCTTCACGAGGGGTTTCAGTCTTAACCAATTTTAATTTTTCTGTAAAATCTTGAAAATCTGTAATTTGCTCATCTAAAGCTAAAGTTACAGTCTCATCTTCCCCATTTGCATTTTTACGTGTAATTAAAGTATTATTTTTAATAGCAGATAAACCTATTATAGGTAATTCAGAAGAACTTGTGTCATTCTTAGAATTAAAAGTATTAATTGTGTTTTCATAATTTCTTACAGCAATTTCATCATTAATATTATCCCTTGTAATTTTATTTAAGTATGTATTATTTGTTAAGATAGTTTCAAGTTCATTAACAAAATCAAGTCCACTATCAGTAATAATATTATCAGGAATAGTAGTTAAATAAATCGTATCTTTCTCTCTTTTAAAGAAATTTAAAAAAATATTGTAAGGAATAGCGCAACCAAAATCAGGTAGGCTTTTCCTGTCATCAATAGTAGCTTCATAATTATCTTTATAAACATCTTTTGAACTAGCTATAAGAAAATGTTTAAGTGTTTCTATATTATTACCTAATTGGCTTAGTTTTTTATCACAACCAATATATAAAAACTTTGTTATAATATTCAACAAAAACTTTTTGTTTATAGATTCATTTTCCTCCCACTCTTTACTTAATGATTTACCTATACTAAGACTGCCTGCTACATTAGTGATGTCAGCAGTTCTCTCAAGAGAACTATCGAGAGCATTTAACAATGTAGCATTATTTAAAAGTTGCGATATCACATATAAAATTGTGCTTCTAACAAGAGCAGAAACATTGTCGCCTGTTTGAGAAGTCTTTTTAAAAAAAGTTTTATTAAAATAATCTAAGTCTAAAGGAAATGTTTTAAATTGAGTATAAAAGTCTGTTGAATCCATTTTTGCTTTCACTCCTATATCAACAAGAGGAATAACATCTGTAAGGTCAGTATTTAATTCCTTAAATGTTTTAGTCTTTTTTTCTGAAATTTGAAAAATATTTACATAAGCGGTTCGATATTTCTTTTCATCTTCTTCTAATTTTGAATCTAGTAGTTTTTGTTCATCAATTGATTTATTTGTATACTCACGTGATCTTTTATAAGTTTGTGCATTTAAAGCGATAAGACGTTGGTCTGTTTTCATAAATAAATTACTAATGCTAGTATTAAAAAGAATAAATTTGACAAAATATTCACCTGATTGATATTCGTTTGTTGGAATAATAATGTCTACAATTTTCCTCGAGATTTCTGTATCAGCAATTTTTGTCTTATCAGCTTCATCTAGAGAATTATATATCTCAGATATATAAGTAATAGCACCACCTAAACCAGGAATTTGATTTAAAATTGTAATTTCATGTTTAACATGATTATAAAATTCCATCATTTCTAAATAGAGGAAAAACCGTTTAATTGAATCAGTTCTCTTTGTATTAAACACTCCAGCAAAAGAAAAAAGAGCTTGGAATTCTTTGAATTTAATAAATGATTTCTTCCATTTTTCTTTACCAGTATCGGTTGATTCATAAAAACTATAATAACTACCACCACCTTTTATTGGAATTCTTTGACTTGAAGGTGTATTATATATCATGTTAGATGAATCGCCTGTACTGTATGTAAATACATCCTTACCATATTTAACTCCAGTTTTCCTTTGTGGATTAATTAAACCCTTAGCAATATTTTCTTCAGCTCTTTGATTAGCTAATTCGGCCTGTTTCTTTCGTTCTTCTGAAGACACTCCAGAAATTCCTGGTGTTGTAGTAGTTTGAGATTTAGATAATTCTAATATTTTTTCTTTTATCTTTTCTATAATATAAAAATTTTCGTTCATTGCCAAAGACTGTTCGATTAATGTATCTGTATTTGAGGCAAGTGCTTTGTTATATTGTGTTTCATCTACAAAGGAAGGGATTTGAATATTAGGAGATTCAGATGATGAATCACCAGTTTCTTCAGGGCCTAAACCACCAGAATATTTTTGCCTTTTGGTTAGATTTTTGCTAAAAACCTTGTGTTTTTTATTCCTTTTAGTAACCATTTTATAATATAATATAATAAAATAAAAAGAAATAATAAAATATAATAAAATATAATAAAATATAATAAAATATAATCAAATGTCATATTAGTATGTATTCACAACAAGGATTTACTCCAGGTAAAAAGAGCGGTAGTTCAAAAATGATAAATTATGTAGCTGCTTATAATGCCTTATTTCCAAATTCACAACAATTAACATGTGCACAATGTGGAACAGATAAATATGATAAATTTGTAGTTGGTTCAGACTCTCCATCAACAAGAGTTTCAAATAATATAAGAACTTCTCAAATTGTTCAATATTCGAGAGGAGGTAAAACACAATATGGTAATTTCTATTTAGGACAACCTCTTAACATAAACTATTTAGGTAGAATGGAAGGAATGCCAGGTGGAAGTGGACAACCACCAAAAAATACATTTAATTAAAATGCGTTTTGAAAATAGATTTAGAAATATATTTTTTTCTCAATTAATCTTATAATGACATTTGAACAAACAACTGGAACTCGTGCTCAAGTCTGGCATGGAACTGCTAAGAAAACAAGTGGTGGTCTTACCAAGTCTGCCTTGATGATGAATAAACATGGTCGTATTGTTTCTAGAAAGAAGCATAATACTGCCAAAAGAGAGAAACGCCTTGTTAAAGCTGGCTTTTTGACAAAGAAGGGTCAATTTGGTTTTATTAAGAAGGGAACAAGAAGACATAGAAGTCGTAAAATGAGAGGTGGTGAAGGAGATGAAGAAGTAATAGAAGAAGACGAAGAGTACCAATTTCCTTTCTCAGAGTCAGATGATATGGATGGAGGCAGACGTAGACGTAGAGGCAGCCGTAGCCGTAGCCGCAGCCGCAAAATGAGAGGAGGTATGGCTTATGGCGGTCCTTTATCTCCTTTAGCTTATGATGGCAGAGGTGTTGGTACTTCTGGTGTTAACCTTCAATTTGTTGCTGGAAATGCCGCATAAACTAAATTATAGTGTAATTAAATAATTTACAATATAATTTAAAAATTTTATAAATTTAACCATTCGGTCTCAATAAATTTTTCGTATACAACATGGTCTGATAATTTATAATATAAATATTTTTCAAAATATCGCTTACTTACGACAAATTTGAGTGAATTAGAATTACAATATTTATAATAATAATTGTAAGCATCATCAAAAGAAATTAAAGCAAGTTTATGTTCAGTTTTAATCTGTTCTTTAATATACTCAAATGAATTATTAATATCATTGATTTTATTCCACATAGAGCATGTAACATTTAAAACAAATTTATCTTCAATAATTTCGACAGATGGGAAAAAATGCTTAAGAATTTTTACAACATTTTCTTCAGTTATATTGCCATTTGTCATAAGATTACTAGATGAAGTTTTAGTCCAAGATTTAAATAAATAACATAATTCATCGATTTCAATTTCATTATCAAATAATAATTCAGATTCATCATTATGTATAGTTATAGTTTGTTCCCAGAAATTAATAAAATCTCTATGAACTGGAACAAATTTGCTTGTAATACCTTTAAAACTGTCGGTAGAATCGTCGTAAGTATAAATTTCTTTGAATAGATTTTTTAATGTGCTCGAATAAATTACACTTGGTAAATTTGAATCAGAGAGAAATTGTTTCCAAACAAAATGTAAATATTTCCACTCAATCATACATGATAATGGGTCGTCGCTTTTGAAAATATATTTGCTACAAAAATCAGAAACAATATTATTTTGATTTGTATTTTTAATATATTGTGAATATGTTTTTAATTCTTCATCAGATTTGTTTTCAATAAATTTATCAGAGCTCTCATAACGTTTTGAATAATGTGCCGCAACACAAAGTAAATCTAAACCTATTTTTTTAAGCATTTCTCTCCAAACATCATTAGAGAAACTGTCGTTTATTTTTATAAGTCTACAATTTTCATAAGTATGATTCTCATGATATTTACTCATAAAATTACTAGTTGTATTGCTATTACCAATTGATAAAATAGCAACATTATCTAGTTCATTTAAAAATTGTTTCATTTTTTGACTAACAAGAAAAATTAAATTAGAGTTTTTCTTAAGAATATTATCACCAATTATGGTAAGAAAGTATTTGGCAAAGTTTTTAGATGGAAAAAAGGAAGGATATAAAACATTGAGAACATTTTGAATAGTATCAGTTTCAGGAATAGAACTGAATAAACTTCTCTCCTTAATTTGTTTTATAATATTGCTTTTAGTTTTGTATTTCCATTGTAAAAGAACTCTATCCTTTGAGATAGAAGAGAGAAGTTTATGAATTACATCATCTTCCTTAATAATTAAATATTTTTCTCCATCATATTCGTAAAAGAAATTATTATTTGGTAAATAAAAGTATTTGTTTTTACTTAAAAAAACTTGAATAAAAAGCTGCTGCTCATTTGTTAAATAATTATTACGTATAATACGTTTCTCATGATTTTTCATTTCGTTATCTAAAGTATGCGGTAAATAATTAACAATATGATTATATAGTCGCTGAGTCATATATTCGTCATCTTTATATTTAATAAATAACCCTTTTAAGGTTTCGGAACATGTTAATTCAATTGGTTTGTCCGTCATTCTATGTTTTATAATATATTGTTTTTAAGTTTTTTAATATTATAATATTATAATAATGAAAATAAATTTAAGATATTTACCAAAGAGATTATCTAGAAAAGATAAGAGAAAACAATCAAAAATGTTAATGAAATCTAGACGTCTGTATAAAAAAGGAGTTTATTATACTAGAAAAGCAGTTCCATCATTTCATTCAACAAAATCACCACATGTTATTAAGGCAATGAAAATATATAATGTTTATAAAATTGGAGCAAATCCAGAACTCGCAAAAGCAACAGGTTGTTCTAAATCAGCATTAGCAAAAATTATTAATAAAGGAGAAGGAGCATATTTTTCATCCGGTTCTAGACCTAATCAAACAGCTCAATCCTGGGGTATTGCTCGTTTAGCAAGTTCTATTACTTCTGGAAAAGCAGCAGCTGTTGATTATAGTATTCTAGAAAAAGGTTGTAAACCAAATTCAAAAGCTTTAACAATGGCAAAAAAAGCTAGAAAAAAACATGGTCATGGAACTAGAAAAGTTCCAAAAGTTAAATTTTAAAAGTATTTAAATTAAAATTAAAATTAATTTTAAATAAATTATATTTCAATATTATATAAAATTAAATAACATATAAAAATAATAATTATTTTTATATATTATAAATGTCAAGGAATTATAGTGATTATCTGAAAAGTAAAAATGAATGCTGTATTCCTGGTCCCCAAGGTCCCAGAGGTGACAGAGGACCAACAGGAGTTTACGGTCCCACTGGAGTTCCAGGACCAATGGGAATTGGCACCACAGGATATACAGGTCCAACTGGTCCAACTGGTATACAAGGCCCAGAAGGACCTGCTGGTCTTGGAGGAGCACTCACAAATTATGGACAATTTTGGTCTAATGGTGACGTTACAAATAACTCGAGTCCGACAACACTTGAATGGCCATATACAACATATGCTTATGGTATATCTATTACTGGAGTTAATCAAACTCGAGTTACTGTATCAACTGGAGGTGTATATTATTTTGACAATAGAATACAAGGATGGGATACAGCAATAATAGCAGAAACAAATTTTTATAAAAACGGTGTTCTTATTAATAATTCATCAACATTTGAAAATTCTGGAAATCCAAACCCTGTAACAGGTTCACATCCTGTTTATATAGCTACAACATTAGTTGACATGTCAGCAAATGACTACATTGAAATTGAATTAGTTTATACAGGTTCTGCGCCATTTTTATTTTATGACAACCCTCCAGCTCCAGCATGCTTATTAAAAGTGTTTCAATTAACATATCAGGGAGCAACAGGAAGTACAGGATATACTGGAGAAACAGGAAGCACAGGATATACTGGATATACTGGATCAACCGGATATACTGGAGAAACAGGAAGCACAGGATATACTGGTGTTACTGGAAGCACAGGATCAACAGGATACACGGGACATACTGGTAGGACAGGATCAACTGGATATACTGGTGTTACAGGATCAACCGGATATACTGGTGTTACTGGTAGCACTGGATCAACAGGACCAACAGGACCATCTGGTTTAAATGGAAATTTTGGAGGAAATACACTACTTTATATTTATGAAGGTGGAACTGATTTAAGTGTTCCTTTACCAAGTGTGTCTACAGGACAAATGAAAATAACTAGCACTGCGCCTGGTGGGTCAGGTTTTAATTATATTTTAACAAATTCATTATGTTTTAGTCTAACAGACGCTCAAGGAGGAAATGCTCAAACATGGTTTGAAAACATGGCATTATATAATGGAGGTTATATTAGAATGAGTATAAATTATTCATCATTAAATTACTGGATTTTTAAAATAATAGCTCATACAACTTTATATACTTCTTCAGCACCTTTAGATAGTATACAAGTTGAAGCATTTTATTTATCTGGACCTGGACCATTTAGTCCTGGTAATTATGTTACAATTTCTTATTGTGAAAATGGACCAACAGGTTCAACTGGATATACTGGAGTAACAGGAAGCACAGGATATACAGGTGTTACTGGAAGCACAGGATATACTGGTGTTACTGGAAGCACAGGATATACTGGTGTTACTGGAAGCACAGGATATACTGGTGTTACTGGAAGCACAGGATATACTGGTGTTACTGGAAGCACAGGATATACCGGAGTTACTGGAAGCACTGGATATACTGGAGAAACAGGCTCAACAGGATATACTGGTGTTACTGGAAGCACTGGTTATACTGGTGTTACTGGTTCAACCGGATATACAGGTGTTACTGGAAGCACAGGATATACTGGAGTTACTGGAAGCACAGGATACACAGGAGAAACCGGAAGCACTGGATATACAGGTGTTACAGGTTCAACAGGATACACAGGAGAAACCGGAAGCACTGGTTATACTGGTGTTACTGGTTCAACCGGATATACTGGTGTTACTGGTTCAACCGGATATACAGGTGTTACTGGAAGCACTGGTTATACTGGAGTTACTGGTTCAACCGGATATACAGGTGTTACAGGATCAACAGGATATACAGGTGTTACAGGCTCAACAGGATATACAGGTGTTACAGGCTCAACAGGATATACAGGTGTTACAGGCTCAACAGGATACACCGGAGAAACCGGCTCAACTGGTTATACCGGAGAAACCGGCTCAACTGGTTATACTGGAGTTACTGGAAGCACAGGTTATACAGGTGTTACAGGATCAACAGGATATACAGGTGTTACAGGATCAACTGGATATACTGGAGAAACAGGTAGCACAGGTTATACAGGTGTTACTGGAAGCACTGGATATACTGGTGTTACAGGATCAACAGGATATACAGGTGTTACTGGATCAACAGGATATACTGGAGTTACTGGAAGCACTGGATATACTGGAGAAACAGGTAGCACAGGATATACTGGTGTTACTGGAAGCACAGGTTATACAGGCGTTACTGGAAGCACTGGATACACTGGAGTTACAGGATCTACCGGTTATACAGGTGTTACAGGAAGCACTGGATATACTGGAGAAACCGGCTCAACAGGATATACTGGAGTTACTGGAAGCACAGGTTATACAGGTGTTACTGGAAGCACAGGTTATACAGGAGTTACTGGATCAACTGGATATACTGGAGTTACTGGAAGCACTGGATATACTGGAGAAACAGGTAGCACAGGATATACTGGTGTTACTGGAAGCACAGGTTATACAGGCGTTACTGGAAGCACTGGATATACTGGAGAAACAGGTAGCACAGGATATACAGGTGTTACAGGAAGCACTGGATATACAGGAGAAACCGGTAGCACTGGATACACTGGAGTTACAGGAAGTACTGGATATACTGGAAGTACTGGTTATACTGGAGTTACAGGAAGCACTGGCAATACAGGTCCAACAGGACCTCAAGGTATCCAAGGAAATCCTGGAGGTGTTGGATTAAATATTTATTTAGATGTAAGTGGTACAACGTTAAACAGCCCTTATACTAATTTACCAGGACCAACCGGTTATGCTATGGATACTGTTCCATTAATAGCGTCAGATACATATACGGGGTTCACAGGTGCTGGCACAGGAGCATCCCAATACTTAAATCAATTTAATAATGTAGTTTTAAATATTCAAGACCAAGATAATACTGTTTCACCTGGTATATGGACATTGTATTTATATTGTAATTGTGAACCTTCTTTTGATGGCACAGGTCAGGTTTATTTTCAATTATATGTTTATGATGCTAGCGCCGGCACACCAGTTTATGGATATAATCCTCCTTCATTTCCAGCACCACACTATTCATATGCTACTAATCCAGGTCCTTCTGGAAGATCAAATTTTATTACAGATCAATCTTCGAATATTTATACTCCTCCACAATATTTACCATCCAATTGTACATTAATAGGAACTAGTGCTGCTTCAAGTTTAATTACTAATAATGCTGGAATTGATTGGTATTTACCACAATATGCTACGATTTATACTTGTGATTTAATTGTTCCTGTTGGCACAATAATACCAGCTTATACTCTACCATGTTATCAAGTTCAAATTTATGTAGTAGGTTCATTAGTAAGTAATGGAACTGCTATTTTAGCTTTTTATCAAGGAGGAAGTCAAGGTTCTTCTTCAACATATTCATATATAGGTTCTCCTATTGTTATTAGTGGAGCAACTGGACCCCAAGGACCTATAGGACCAACTGGCATGACTGGACCAACAGGACAAACAGGAGCAGTAGGACCTCAAGGAGCAGGCGGAGCGCTTGGATATTACGCTACAATTTTTAATGACGCAAGTCAAAATATCGCATTTAGTCCCCCAGATGCTAGTGGTGTCCAGGTATTATTTAATGACAGTGATATTTTTAATGGTATAACTTATGATGCGAGCGGAAATATAATACCTTTACATAGTGGAACATATTTAGTTCAAGGGTTATTACAAATTTATACAATTGCAACAAATAATACAGCAATTGTTTTTGATTTGTGGTTTAAAATAAATGGAGTAAATATACCACATAGTAATTTTCAATATAGTTTAATTGGAGCAGGAAATGCACCAAATGGAATTATAGAAGTTATTGCTATAAATGCTTTTGTAACTAATTTAAATGCCAATGACAAGCTGTCCATGTGGATATATTTACCATCTTCAGCAAGTATAACTTCTTTTACATTATTGTCTACATCAGGTAATAGCGTTATTCCACAAACTCCTTCATCAAAATTAAACATAACCCAAGTAGCCTATAATGGGCCTACTGGACCAACCGGATATACAGGTTATACTGGTCAAACGGGTAGCACTGGATACACCGGAGTTACAGGAAGCACTGGATATACCGGAGTCACCGGTTCAACAGGATATACAGGTTCAACAGGTTATACTGGAGTTACAGGTTCTACTGGATACACTGGAGAAACCGGTTCAACCGGATATACTGGAGTTACAGGTTCTACTGGATACACAGGTGTCACTGGCTCAACAGGATATACAGGTGTCACAGGAAGCACAGGTTATACTGGAGTTACAGGAAGTACAGGTTACACTGGAGTTACAGGAAGCACTGGATACACTGGAGAAACAGGTTCAACTGGATACACAGGAGTTACTGGTTCAACAGGATATACAGGTGTCACAGGATCAACCGGATATACTGGAATAACCGGAAGCACAGGTTATACAGGAGAAACAGGAAGTACAGGTTACACTGGAGTCACAGGATCAACAGGATATACAGGTGTCACAGGATCAACAGGATATACCGGAGTTACAGGATCAACTGGATATACTGGAGTTACAGGAAGCACTGGATATACCGGAGTCACCGGTTCAACTGGATACACTGGAGAAACAGGATCTACTGGATATACAGGAGTCACCGGTTCAACAGGATATACAGGTGTTACAGGATCAACTGGATATACCGGAGAAACAGGTAGTACTGGATATACAGGTGTTACAGGATCAACTGGATATACTGGAGAAACAGGATACACTGGATATACAGGTTCGACAGGATATACTGGAGTTACAGGCAGTACAGGATACACTGGATATACAGGTTCAACAGGATATACTGGAGTTACAGGCAGCACAGGATATACAGGGTTTACAGGGTCTACAGGATATTCAGGTTCTACAGGATATACAGGTCCAACTGGAGCAGCTAGTTCTGTTACAGGTCCAACTGGAGCAAGTATTATTTTACAATATGTTTATAATAGCAGTGGATTTACAGATTCTACACAAACAATAGCATCAGTAAATCCAGCATTTCCATCATTAGGACAAAATGGATACGCAGCATCGGGTTACAGTTTATCTATAACTCCTCAGGCTACTTCAAGTAAAGTAAAAGTGACATTTAAAGTAAAATATAAGTGTTCAAATAGTGCTGGAGAGAATTTAACAATTGGTATAGCTAGAACAACAAATGCTGGATCAACATATAGTTTGGTAGGCCAAGATACAATTTTAGGAACTGGAATAGGAACAAATTATTTAACCGATATTTATACTTTTGTATTCATGGATGAACCAAATACAATAAATACAACAACATATGCTTTGTATTATCAACTTCAATTAACTACAAGTCCATCAACAATGTTAATGGGAATTGTTGGTAATAATCCAACAGTAACATCAAATTGTATTATTTTGGAAGAATATATTGGTTCAGGATTAGCAGGAGTAGGAAATACTGGAGCAACTGGACCAACTGGAGGCACAGGAAGTACCGGATACACTGGTGTCACAGGATCTACTGGATATACTGGAGTTACTGGTAGCACAGGATATACTGGAGTTACTGGTTCAACCGGATACACTGGAGTTACAGGAAGCACCGGTTATACAGGAGTTACAGGAAGCACCGGATACACAGGTGTTACAGGTTCAACTGGATATACAGGAGTTACAGGAAGCACAGGTTATACTGGAGTAACTGGTTCAACAGGTTATACTGGAGTAACTGGTTCAACAGGTTATACTGGAGTTACAGGAAGCACAGGTTATACAGGAGTTACTGGATCAACCGGATATACTGGTGTTACTGGTAGCACAGGATACACTGGTGTTACAGGAAGCACTGGATATACTGGAAGAACTGGTAGCACAGGATACACTGGATATACTGGACCAACCGGACCAGGTGGTAATTTTGGAGGAAATACATTATTATATCGTTTTCAAACAGAAACAGATACAGTAACACCGATAGTTACATCTGGCTATATGTGTCCTTACCCATTGACTGGATATCCAACCACAATATCTGCTTTAAATATTAGTCAAACTGATGCGCAAGGAGCAGATGCTTTGAATTGGATAAACACTATAACACCAACAAGCTACATACGGGTAAGTGAAAATTATAATTCACAAAATTACATGATATTTAGAGTAATTGGATATGTCGCAAGTTATAGTGGACCTACATGGATTATTCCTGTTGTGTATATTTCAGGGAATAATACTGGAAGCATTATTCAAAATGATTATATTACAATTTCCTATTCTGAAACTGGTGCAACAGGTCCAACAGGCATAGTTGGTCCAACTGGGCAAGCAGGATTACCAGCTGGAATTAATTATGGTGATTACTTGTTTTATAATACAAATGTATTTCCAAATGATTGGAAAGTTGGTGATACTAACATTAATATTGGAGGTTTTGCCGGAGTAATTAATCAAGGAACGGCAGCAGTTGCTTTGGGATATAAAGCAGGAGAAAATAGTCAAGGTGAATATGCTATAGCAATAGGTAATAACGCCGGTAATACTCTTCAAGGACAATATTCTATTTCTATTGGTGCTGACGCTGGTTATGATTCACAACAAAACTATTCAATAGCAATTGGTTATCAAGCAGGATATACTTTACAACAATCACATTCTGTAGCAATAGGCGAATATTCTGGTAATTCTCAACAAGGACAATATTGCGTAGCACTGGGTCCAGGTTCTGGTAATCAATATCAACAACAAAATGCAGTAGCAATTGGGTATAATACCGCTTATTATTCGCAAGGTTATTGTGCAGTAGCATTGGGAGCTGGTGCTGGTCTAAATAATCAAGGTATAAATTCTGTAGCAATAGGTTTTGTAGCTGGTAATGAGTATCAAGGGTCAAAAGCAGTTGCTATTGGGTATTTTGCTGGTGCTAATACACAAGGCGGAAATGCCATTGCAATTGGAGCAGAATGGTATGACTCAAATACTGCTACAACATATGAAGCACCAGGTTATTGTTTACAAAGTGCCAACGCGATTGCTATTGGTTCGGCAGCTGGAGCTACAGCGCAAGGAGAATCTGCTGTAGCAATTGGACATTTTGCTGGTTCTTTTACACAAGGAAACTATACGGTAGCCATAGGAAGTAACGCAGGTTATTACGCACAAGGTCAATACTCAGTTGCTATTGGCAGTTTTGCAGGTCAATATACACAAGGCACAAATGCGATTGCCATTGGCACAAGCGCAGGACAAACCGGACAAAAAACAGCAGCAATTGCGATTGGTATAAACGCAGGAAGTACCGGTCAAAATGAAAATGCGATTGCTATTGGTGTAGCCGCAGGTCAAGTAGGTCAAACAAGTGGTTCTATTGCCATAGGTTATTTTGCAGGAAATACCGCGCAATTAGGAAATGCTGTAGCAATTGGTGTAAATGCTGGTCAAAATTCGCAAAACCCTAATGCTATTGCTATTGGAGAGAGTGCCGGTCAAAATTCGCAAGGAGCATCATCAGTTGCCATTGGTTATCAAGCAGGACAAATTTCACAAGGAGCAAATGCTATAGCCATTGGTAATTTAGCAGGTCAAGGAACACAAGGAATAAATACTATAGCCATTGGTTATCAAGCAGGTTACAGTGCGCAAGATTCATATGCCATAGCCATTGGTTATAGAGCAGGTAACACCACACAAAGTCGATTTGGTGTAGCCATTGGGTTTGGCGCAGGAGACTTCCAACAAAGCACAGGTGGTGTAGCAATTGGTTCGGGTGCGGGTTCTAATCGCCAACAATCATATGCTATAGCAATTGGTCTTAATGCTGGTGGTCAAAATCAATTTCCTCATGCTATAGCTATTGGTAGTAATGCTGGGTTTTCAAGTCAATCATCCGGAGCAATTAGTATTGGTCAATTCGCAGGATATTCTGGACAAAAAACAAATGCTATTGCTGTTGGCTATCAAGCAGGATATTCCGGACAAAATAGTGGAGCTATTGCTATTGGCTATCAAGCAGGAAACTATACTCAAGATGTAAATGCGATTGCTATTGGTAATCAAGCAGGTCTAACCGCACAAGATTCAGGTGCTATTGCTATTGGTATAAATGCTGGTGCGTATAATCAAGGAACAAACTCAATTGCTATCGGCATAAATGCTGGTCTAACAAATCAACATCAAAATAGTATTGTTATAAATGCCACTGGTTCTACTCTTAACTCACAAACACAATCCGCTTTTTACGCGGCACCTATTAGACAAACCACTGCAGCAAACACACTATATTATGACTCATCTAACTGTGAAATTGTTTATGAAGGTGCGGCAACTATAGAAGCAATTAATATATCAAATTTTGGTCAAACTTCTAAGTTAAATAGTATTCCTTATGCTTCAAATCAAGTAATTAAAACTAGTAATATAAAAGCAAAAATGGATAACTGGACAGACATTGGTCAAACTTACTCATTTGGTCCTACAGTTCAAAATAGATTTTTATTGGGTTCAAATTTAACAAATTTTATGGCTTATTCCGCTGATGGTATTACTTGGTTTGGTCGTGGAACAACAGTAGCCACGGGAACACCATTTACAACTCAATGTAATGGTATAGCGTATAATGGAACAATATGGGTAGCAGTAGGATCAGGAACAAACTCATTAGCTTATTCATATGATGGATTTAATTGGACAGGAATTGCCTCTGCTACTACAAACTTTAGTACTGGTGGTTTTGGTGTATCTTGGGGTAAGGATAAATTTGTCGCCGTAGGATCCGGAACTAATGGAATTTTGTATTCTTATGATGGTATTACATGGGCAATTTCAGCAGTTTTAGGAGTATCGTCTTTTGGTACACAAGGGTGGTGTGTTGCTTATAATGGAACATATTGGATGGCTGGAGGTCAAGGAACAAATACATTGTTGTATTCATACAATGGAATTTCTTGGACAATTGTAACTACATCAACATCAGTATTTTTAACTGCTTGTTATGGTTTAGCGTGGAATGGTATAAGATGGGTTTGTGTTGGCACTGGAACAAACTCTATTGCTTATACAAATATAAATTATTCAGGTTATCCTGGTCCTCCAACAATTAACACAAGTTTTACAGTAATAGCATCTGCAGCAGGTAACTTTTCAACAAGTGGTAATGGAGTTGCTTGGAATGGTGTAAGATTTGTAGCAGTAGGCACAGGAACAAATAGTATTCTTTATTCTACTGATGGTGCCACTTGGACAATAGCAAGTGTTTTAACTATATTTACAACTTCTGGACAATGTGTAATATGGAATGGTACTAGATGGTATGCCGGAGGAACAGGAACAACAAATACAATAGCATATTCTTATGATGGAATTAGTTGGACCGGTCTAGGTATAACAACTGTTGGTTCAACTGGAACTGTAAGAGCTATAGCATATAATTCAAGAAGGGCAAATACAATTACATTTCCAAGAAATATTGTAGTCGCTGGAGGATCTTACAGTACCGGCACAACATTAGCCTATTCTATAGATACTGGAACAAACTGGGTAGCATGTACTAACGCTATTTTTGGAACAACATCATTAACAAGTTTTTGTTATTGTGTAGCAACTAATGGAATAATTTGGTTAGCTGGTGGAGCCGGTTCTACAACACTAGGTTATTCATTTGATGGAATAGTTTGGACAGCAGTAACTAATGCGACAACCATTTTTTCAACAAATGTAAAAGGTATTGCTTGGAGTCCTGTATTAAATTTATGGGTAGCAGTTGGTAGTGGCACAAATCAATTAGCTTATTCTTATGATGGAATTAACTGGATAGGTGTTACATTGCCGAGTAGCGGGTTTACAGGTTCAGTTGGTTTTGATGTAGCTTGGGGAAATGATAAATTCGTTGCGTGTGGTGGTAATGCTAATACAAATACGCAAAAACTTTTTTATTCTTATGATGGAAAAACATGGACACTTGTTACATCAAGTACGTTCACACTGGGAGCTTATGGTATAGGATTTAATGGAACTATGTGGGTGGCAGTAGGAAGTAATGCTGTTGCTAGTAGCACACTCCCTTTTTATTCATATGACGGAATAACTTGGATTACAGGTTCAGGTTCATCATTTTCTAATAACGATACAAATGGTAATGGTGCTGTAGCATGGAATGGTTCAAGATGGGTTGTAACAACTGGTACAGCAACAGCAACCGCAACGACAACACCTATATTATATTCAACTAATGGCATAAATTGGACTGCTGTAACAACTTCACCGATTGGTATGGGTGGTTGTGCGATGGTTTGGGCTGGTAATAGATTTATAGCTGGAATGAGTGTTTCACCAGCAGCAGTTCAAATGTATACATCTCCGGATGGTATTGTATGGACTCCAGCAACAACAAATGCTTTTGGTTCGCAATGTAATAGTTTGGCGTGGTCTATAAATCAACCAAATTCAGGAACACAGTTAACAAATGTTGCGATTCAACAACCTACATTGGCATTTGGTTCGGGAACCAATACAATTGCTTACTCATATGATGGTATAAGTTGGAGAGGTTTAGGAACAAACATTTTTACATCAAGTGGTTATGGTGCTTGTTGGAATGGAAATATATGGGTAGCCGCTGGTCAAAGTTCAGGTGTAGGTGTATTAGCATATTCTTATGATGGAATTAACTGGAAAGTTGCTAGTCAATCAATATTATCAGTTATTGCTTATGGAGTGGCTTGGAATGGAAACGTATTTGTGGCCGTTGGTGGTGGTGGAACATATTCTATTGCTTATTCATATAATGGAATCAATTGGTTTGCTGCCGAAAATACAGGAACATCACTTTATATTGGCACAGGATATGGCGTAACTTGGGGACAAAAATATTTCTTAGTAACAGGTGGTCAACCTACCTTATCAACGTTTACTGGAGGTTCTATTTCTGGAACTACATTAACATTCACTAGTTTAACATCTGGAACAGTTGCTGTAGGACAAACAGTTACTGGAGGAGCAACTCTCGCAAATACATATATTGTGTCAGGCTCTGGTTTATCTTGGACTGTAAGCCTGACACAAACATCTTCGCCAACCGGCACTACAGGAGGAGTTTCAACTGCTACATTTAATGGTACTACAGGAGGAGTTACATCTACCACATTAACAGTAAGTAGTGTCGTAGGAACCATATATAATGGTCAAATAATAACTGGAGTTGGTGTTACGGTCGCAACATATGTTGTTTCAGGAGGAGGAACATCTACATTGACACTCAGTAACGCTCTTAACATCGGTACTGCTATAGCAATGTCGACAATTGGAGGTGGAGCAGCGTATTCTACTAATGGAATAAATTGGACAGCAATTTCATCAGCATATTTTTATTCAATTAATCCTAATCCTGCAACTTCAAGTTCATCAGCATTTGGAGACAATAGATGGATAGTTCCTGTCAATACCAACACCGGAGCTGGAATAAGTAGTATTTTATACGCGAGTGTCCCAACAGGCACCTGGACATATTTAACTCCAGTTATTGCTGGACTATCTACTATAACTTGTATTAGTTATGGACTTTATCCAGTTACACCTAGTGCTGCGGGTACAACATATGGTAGTGTTTTTCTTATAGGTATATCTTCAAGTGGGGGAACAGGATTTGCTTGGTCAACAAATGGAACAACTTGGGCTATTATAAGTCAATCACCTGCATTTGCTCCACTTGCTATTGTATGGAATGGTAAAAGGTTTATAGGTGCTGGTGGTACATCCAGTGGTTCAATGGTTTATAGTACAGGAAATCCAACAGTAGGAGCAAATTGGATTGCTATAGCAAATCCAACAGCAGCACAATTATTTACAACTTCTATTCGTGGATTAGCAACCGCTGCTTGGCCAACACTTGGGTCTATATATGTAGACAATGCTGTAACAATAAGCTCCACATCTGGTCTCAATACTAGTAATCAATTGGATGTTTATTCGGACACATATTTCAACAACGGAT
>Ga0315899_10002068_pt1 | contig 22482 bp, 19 predicted proteins | sample LakEriMetagenome_2_FD_203518 | JGI IMG/M metagenome (GOLD analysis project Ga0315899, IMG submission 203518) | Freshwater fungal communities from buoy surface, Lake Erie, Ohio, United States - Buoy 4 MA112 | ecosystem: Environmental > Aquatic > Freshwater > Lake | place: USA: Lake Erie, Ohio... | reverse complement strand
CGATTACGTTGTGCCGGTGCATGAATATTCCGGCCCGTTATTGCACCGGCTATCTGGGCGATATCGGCATCCCGCCGGTGGACGCGCCGATGGATTTCAGCGCCTGGTTCGATGTCTATATCGACGGCCAATGGTACACCCACGACGCCCGCCACAACCGTCCCCGGATCGGCCGCATCCTGATGGCGCGTGGCCGCGATGCCACCGATGTCGCCTTGACCACGGCCTTCGGTCCGGCGACGCTGACCCGGTTCGAGGTTCATTGTGAGGAGGTGCAATCGATTGGCTGATCTCCCGATCCTGTTGCGGCCATGGGACGGTCCGCTCGGCGCGCCGCCCTTTGCGCAGGTGCGACCCGAAGATTTCCCGTCGGCTTTCGACACGGCCATGGCATGGCATCGTGCCGAGATCGCGGCGATCGCCGACCAGTCCGCCGCGCCGGACTTCGACAACACGATCGCCGCACTGGAACGGTCGGGCGAAGCGCTGGCGCGTGTGCGCCGGTTGTTCTGGGCCCTGTCTTCGGCACAGGCGACGTCCGAGATCCGCGCGATCGAGGCCGACATTTCCGCGCGCCTCAGCGCGCATTCCACTAGAATAGGCCATGACGAACGGCTCGCCGCGCGGATCGCGGCGGTTCATGCCGGCCGACATGACGCCGGCCTGAATGAAGCACAGATCCGGCTGGTCGAAACTACCCATGCCGGCTTCCTTCGCGGCGGATCGATGCTGGAGCCGGAGCAAAAGGCGCGCTTCGCGGACATCGACGCGCATCTTGCCGCGATCGCTGTGCAGTTCGGGCATAACGTGATGGCCGCGACCGGCGGCTGGATACTGGACCTGTGCGCTGACGATCTCGCAGGCTTGCCGCCAGCGCTGTGCGCCGCGGCGGCCGGGCGCGCCGCCGCTAGCGGCGCACCGGGCCGCTATCACTTCACGCTCGACCGCACGGAGTATGAAAGCGTCCTGACCTTCTCGGCGCGACGCGACCTTCGCGAGCGTATGTGGCGTGCCTTCACCGATCGCTGCGACGGTGACGCCCACGATAACTGGCCGCTGATTGCCGAGACGCTGGCGCTGCGGCGCGAGCGCGCCACGCTGCTCGGCTATGCCGATTACGCGCATTATGCTCTGGAAGACAGCATGGCGAAGACGCCCGGCGCCGCCCACGCGCTGCTGCTGCAGCTATGGGAGCCGGGCAAGCGCCGCGCTGCCGAGGAAGCAGCGGAATTGCAGGCGCTGATCGACCGCGAAGGCGGCGGCTTTGCGCTCGCGCCGTGGGACTGGCGCTATTATGCGGAGATGGTGCGTCAGTCTCGCTACGCGCTGGACGGGGCGGCGGTGGCGCGGCACCTGCGTCTGGATGCCGTGCGGCAGGCGGCGTTCGATACGGCAGCAAAGCTCTATGGCCTCCGCTTCATCCGCCGCGCCGACATCCCAGGATATCATCCCGATGTATGGGCTTGGGAGGTGCGAGACGACAGGGACGTGCCGGTGGGCCTGCTCTTCACCGACTATCTCGCGCGGCCGGAAAAGCATGGCGGCGCCTGGATGGGCAGCCTGCGCGTGCAGGAAAGCATGGACGGCGAGGTGCGGCCGATCGTCTATCTGGTCGCCAATTTCGCCGCCGCGCCGCCACCAGACGCCGCCGCTACCCGCCTGTCGATCGACGAGGCGCGCACACTCTTCCACGAATTCGGCCATGCTTTGCATGGCTTGCTGTCCCGCGTCACCTATCCCAGCCAGTCGGGCACCGCCGTCGCACGCGACTTTGTCGAGTTTCCCAGCAAGTTCATGGAGAACTGGATCGTCAGCCGGGAGGTAATGTCGGGATTTGGCGTGCCCGATGCGCTGATCGCGGCGATCCATGAAGCGGAAGCATATGGCCAAGGATTCGCGACGGTCGAACTGATCAGTTGCGCGCTGGTCGATCTCGCAGCCCACCGCACGCCGGAAGCCGCCGCCGATCCTCGCGCGTTCGTCGCTGCGGAACTGGACAGGCTCGATATGCCGAGGGAAATCGGCCTGCGGCACTGCTTTCCCTGTTTCACGCATATCTTCGACGGCGGCTATGCCAGCGCCTATTACAGCTATGCCTGGTCCGAGGCGCTGGACGCCGATGCTTTTGAGGCCTTCGTCGAATCCGGCGACCTATTCGACATGGGCCTGGCACATCGCTTCAGGCAGGAAATCCTGGAACGGGGTGACAGCCGTGACCCCATGGCCTCATTTCGCGCCTTTCGTGATCGCGATCCCGATCCAAATGCCTTGATGAGGGCAAGGCATCTGTTGTCCGCCTGATATGCGGCGGACCTGCCGCATTATTGCTTCTTTCGCTTCGCAAGCCTCCGGGCATTGGCCGTCGCCGTCTTGTGTATCGGCGCCAAAGTCGCCGCCCCCATGCGCGAAACGGCATCGATCGATCGGAACGCCTGGCGGCTGCCCTGAAGCATCCAAAAGGGATTGCCTGACAGCATCGCCGCCGCCATCGCCTGCCCTTGCGACAGGAACGCCTGATGCATGGCCGCCATATTCTGCGTCAATGCCGCCCCGCTTTGCGTAAAGGCCTCGATCTTCTCCGGCACCATGCGCGAAAGTTCACGATAGTCGCCGGTCAGGGGAGACTGACCGGCATTGCGAATAAGGATCGTTCGGGCATCGATGACACGCTGCGACGCCAGCAGCGTCTCCGTCGCCTTCATCCATGTCCTTTGCATGTCGAAGCCGATTGCGAACATGTGCGACCAGGTCGCCAGCGGTGAGTCCGTCTGCGGCGCGCTCATGCGAGCGTCCGCAGCGCAGGTTCGCGTGCATAATATCGCAATGCTGCCGCCTTTACGAAGGCCTCGCCTGTTCCAACCACGCCTTCGTCCGGCTCGACGCCCGCCTTGTCCAGCAGCGGCTTTGCGGCGTCGCTCGCGCCGATCGCCTTGAGGTGGCCGAAGGCATCCATCGCGAACTGAACGGCGGCCGCCTCCTTCACCAGCGCGGCGCATCCCTCTTTCGACAGGATGATCGCGACCGCGTCGAAAATCTGACTCGGCGACCCGGCCAGCTGGCCATCGGCCTTGCGCATCTTGCCGTCGGACAGTTTGGCGCCGCCGACCTTGGGCGCGACGACGACCGCCTTGCCCCCGGCCTTCCCGACCGCCGCGATCAGGCTGTCCAGTTCCTGCGCGTTGGTGCCATCCGCGATCAATATGCCGATCGCACGGCCTTCCAGCGTGGCCTTCATATTCTTGTGGATCGAAAGCGCATCGGAGGACGCCATGTCCACCGGCGTCTTCGCCGCGGGCGCGGCCTTGGGCAATGTGATGCCCAGTCCATCGGCGACGCGCTTGGCCAGATCCTCATCGACGTTGCGCAAATTGGCGACCAGCCGCGCCGGCACCTGGTCGAGATCGGCCACTTTCGACAGTTCGAACACGAAGGAAGAGGCGATATGCGCCTGTTCATTCTCCGTCTGCGACCGGTAGAACAGCCGCGCCTGGCTGTAATGATCGGCGAAGCTCTCCGCGCGCACCCTCAGCTTGTCGCCGGTTTCCCCTTCCCCTGAAAAGGCGGTGGATGTCGCAAAGCCGCTTTGCGGGCTTTCGCGCGGACCGCCTTCCTCGCCATGGTCGGCCAGGCTGTTGGGTTCGTAATTGGCGCGGCCTTTGGGCACCGCCATCTGCATGTGCCCGTCGCGCTGGAAATTCTGGAAAGGGCAGCGTGGCGCGTTCACCGGAATCTGGTGGAAATTGGCCGTGCCCAGCCGGGACTTCTGCGTATCGAGATAGGAGAAGAGCCGCCCCTGAAGCAGCGGATCGTTGGAAAAATCGATGCCCGGTACGATATTGCCGGGGCAGAAGGCAACCTGCTCGGTTTCGGCAAAGAAATTATCGACATTGCGATCCAGCACCAGCCGGCCGATGATGCGCACAGGCACATCCTCCTCCGGGATCAGCTTGGTCGCGTCGAGCACATCATAAGGCTGGGCATCGGCAAAGGCCTTGTCGAACACTTGGATGCCAAGCTGCCATTCAGGGAAATCGCCGGCATCGATCGATTCGAACAGGTCGCGGCGATGATAGTCGTTATCGGCCGCCTGAAGTTTCAGCGCCTCGTCCCAGATCGTCGATTGCAGGCCGAGTTTTGGCTTCCAGTGAAATTTGACAAAATGCGTGTCGCCGGCCGCGTTGACGAGCAGGAACGTATGCACGCCGAACCCCTCCATCATGCGCAGGCTGCGCGGCAGGGTCCGGTCGGACATCGCCCACATCAGCATGTGCGTGGTTTCGGGCATCAGGCTCGCCCAGTCCCAGAAGGTATCGTGCGCACTCCCTGCCTGCGGATAGCCGCGGTCGGCCTCCATCTTCACGGCATGGACCAGGTCCGGGAATTTCATCGCATCCTGGATGAAGAAGACGGGGATATTGTTGCCGACCAGATCCCAATTGCCTTCGCGCGTGTAGAATTTGACCGCGAAGCCGCGCACGTCGCGCGGCGTATCCACCGACCCCGCGCCACCCGCTACGGTCGAAAAGCGCACGAAGACTTCGGTCTTCTCACCTTTGGTAAAGAGCGCCGCCTTGCTGAGGTCGGAAATATCGTCGGTGGCTTCGAAATAGCCGTGCGCGCCCGTCCCGCGGGCATGGACGATGCGCTCGGGAATGCGCTCATGGTCGAAATGGAAGATTTTTTCGCGAAGGACGAAATCTTCCAGCAAGGTGGGGCCACGCGTGCCTGACCGCAAGCTGTTCTGATTGTCGGAAACTGCGATGCCCTGATTGGTGGTGAGGATGGCATCGGCGCCAGCGCCGCTGGCGGCCGTTTGATGCGTTTCTCCGCCTTGAGGTGTAGACGTGCTAGGATTGCGGTTGGCCATGAGGCGCCCTTTTCATTTTGGATTTTTGCTTGGCACGGCGAACACCGGCCTTCGATCATCCCAACGTCTGAAAGACAGGTACGTCCGTGTTGCGGATCATTCTCAGATCCGACTGATCTGCATCAACGGAATCCAGGTCGAAGACTATGCCGGTCGCCCATCGTTGGGCGAGATGGCGAGGCATTGCGGATCGTCGAGTAGCTTCAAGCAGCAGTCCGTTCCACCAGCGCGGCGTCATCGTCGTAACAACGGCCGACAGCAGCGGCCAGCTTTTCCCCGACCACTCCGCCCAATTCGTGCGCGCTGGTTATACCCTGGATGAAGGGGTGGCGTCCCATGAGGAAGGGCAGGCTCAGACAGAAGATCTGGTCCTCAGGAATGTCGTCGGAAATCGGATGGATGATACGCTGACGGTGTCCGATCTTCTCATCGCGCGCCGTCTTGCCGCTGGCAACATCGACCGCGAACTGCTCGACGTCCGCAATGCTCACGTCACCGATCCGCTTGCGACCAAGCAGCGGGACAATGTGATGGTCGATGCGTGCGATCGTGTACTTTTTCGTGAGCGGTTTCATCGGTTGCCCGATCTTTTTGCCACGCTGGATCACGCAGCCGCGTTTTCGTACAGATCGCGCAGTTGAGAGATCAGCATCTCCCCGCGCTTGGCGATCCGTTTTTCTCCGGGGTCCTGGCCATTGGCAACTGCACCGAGGACGGTTTTGGCGCTCTTGCGGGCCTGGTCGATTGTCAGTGCGCCAAAACGACCAAGTGTATAGGTGCGGCGCTTGGCGGTACGCCCCCCACCATCAGCGCGATAGCGCACGATGAATGATTTCACGCCGCTCGGCATGATGCGCAGGCCGAAGCCAGCGATTTCGGCGTCCCAGAGCTCATATTGCTCTTCGCGCTTCTCCGCCCGTTCGCAAAGATCGCGCGTCAATTTCGCCGTTGAACGCTGACCCGCTTACTTCACTCCTTGTGGACCCGTATCGACGCCGGGACCACCACGGGTCCACCAACAGGGTCGATTGGGTCATGTTCGAGCGAAGTGTAGCACGGGAGGAATCATAATAAAACAGTTACTTGTCATACTCTGGCGTAGCTGAACGAACCCCATAGAAGCATCAGTCTAGATTTGCCAAGGTTGGGGTCGAGGGTTCGAATCCCTTCGCCCGCTCCAGTTTTCCGATGCAGATACGGACAGTTGGCAGGGTCGCCGAGAGGTGACCTTTGCTGCGTTTGGGCTTGGGGAGCATAACTGCGGCCGACGTTCCCAGAATGGCCACCCTTCCTGCCGGATAGGGTCCAGGAGGCGGAAGATCTTCCGCTTCCGCCGGCTCCACCAGAGGGAAGCGGTACCCGGTCGCTATTTCTGCAATCCGGCCGCCGTTCACTCCGAACCACGCAGCAATGTCATGCTGACGGTCGCCACGCGCCAACATGCCCTTCACGATCGCCGCGTCCGCTGCCACGAGGACGAGGCCGCTGGGTTCTGCACGCTGGGGTTATCTGTTCGCGCGATGCCAGCCTTGAACCTCGCCCCGTAGTGGGTTGGGCAAAGCCTATCCGTTTCACTCATGTGTCTGACGCGGTGACTTTTATTCGAACGAGCGTCGCAAAATTCGAAGGTGCAGGTCAATTGACGAAGCTTTGTATGAAGGCGTGGGTATCGGGCATGGCGGTGGCCATGGCCGCTTCGGCATCAGCACAACCGGCCAACCTGCCGCCACCCGGCGGAGAGACGCCGGTCGCTTTCGACGTCCATGAAGGCACATCGCTGGCGGTTTCCGCCTCTCCGGACGGCAAGTGGCTGGCGATGGACCTGCAGGGTACGCTCTGGATCGTGCCCGCGAAGGGTGGCAAGGCGAAGCGCATCACCGACTATTTCTGGGACGCGCGCCAGCCGGTCTGGGCGCCGGATGGATCGCGCCTCGCCTATTTCGCCTATCGCGATGGCGGCTACGACCTCTGGATAATCCGGCCCGATGGGAGCGATGCGAAGAAGCTGACCAACGGCACCTACGACGATCGCGAACCGGCCTTTTCGCCGGATGGCGGGACGATCGCCTTCTCCTCCGACCGGTCTGGCAGCAGCTACGACATCTGGACGATCGACCTGGCCAGCGGCGCCCTTCGACAAGTGACGAAAGGCCCGCTGGAAGACCGGATGCCGACCTGGTCGCCCGATGGCGCGCGCATTGCCTATTCCAGCCAGGAGGGCATGACCAGGGCGTCGCTGTTCGCGACGACGCTGGCTGATGGCAAGGAAAGCCCGCTGAAGGCGGTCGAGGGCGTCCGGCTCGACGCTCCCTCCTTCGGCCCGGCGGGGCAACTGGCCTATGTCGCCTCCGATCCCAAGGGGTCGCGGCTGGAAATCGACGGCGCGGTCGTGAGCGGCAGCGAGAATGTCTTTCCCTTCCGCCTCTCGTGGAACGGGCGCGGCTATTATTATGTGTCTGACGGCAAAATCCGCCATCGCGTCGGCAAAAACCTGTCGACCGTCGATTTCGCCGCGACGCTGGAAGCGAGCCGTCCGAGCTATGCCCGCGCCAAGCGCGACTGGGATTCGGCCGCACCGCGCAAGGCGCTGGGCATCGTCCATCCGAAAATCTCGCCGGATGGCAGCCGCATCGCCTTCGTCGCGCTTGGCGATCTGTACGTGGTCTCGAGCAAGGGCGGCGCGCCGGAGAATCTGACGAAGGACGCCGCGCTCGACGCCGATCCCGCCTGGTCGCCCGACGGCAAGAGCATCGTCTGGTCCTCCGACCGGGCCGGCGGCCTCCCGGAACTGTTCATCCGCGACCTGGCGACCGGCAAAGACCGGCAGCTTACCGACATGGACACGCAGCCGCTGGGCGCGGCCTGGTCGCCCGACGGCACCAAGGTCGCCTTCCTCGATATTGACGGCCAGTGGGGCGTGGCGGGCGTGTGCATGGTGGATGTCGCAACGGGAAAGGTCACGCGGCTTCAAAAGTCACTGGGCCAGCCGGGCAGCCCTAGCTGGTCGGCCGACGGCAAATATGTCGTCATCAGCCTGAGCCACAAATATTCGGCCAGCTTCCGCGAAGGCACCAACCAGGCCTATGTGATCCCGATCGATGGCAAGACCGAACCCTTCTGGCAGATTCCGGAAGAAAATATGTCGCTCGACACGCGCAGCGGCAGCGGCCCCGCCTGGTCTCCCGACGGAAAGTGGATGGCGGGCATATACGAGGGGCTGCTGAAGGTCTGGCCTGTCGACAAGGACGGCAAGCCGCTTGGTCCGCCCCGCGCGCTGGCGTCTGACACGGCCTTCTTCCCGAGCTGGACCGCCGACAGCAAAACCATCTTGTTTCAGTCCGACGACACGCTCAAGACCGTCAACGTCGAGACCGGCGCCGTTACCGAGGCGCCGCTCGACCTCCACTACCGTCTCGCCAAGCCGACCGGCCGCACCATCGTTCATGTCGGCAAGCTGATCGATTCGGTCCGTGACGAGACCCAGCTGAACAAGGATATCGTGATCGATGGCAACCGCATCACCGCAATCCGCGATCATGACGCGGGCGCGCGCGATCCGTCCGTCACCTATGTCGATGCGCCGGGGCTGACGGCAATCCCCGGTCTTATCGAATATCATGCGCATATTCAGAAGGATTTCGGCTCCAACCTGGAAAAGGCATGGCTGGCCTATGGCATCACCACCGTGCGCGATCCCGGGACCATGGTTTATGACGCGGTCGAGGATCGGGAGGCCAGCGAAGCCGGCGTCCGCATCAGCCCGCGTTTCTACACTGCCAGCCCGTTGCTGGAATGGCAGCGCGTCTATTACAAGATGGGCGTCGCCGTATCGGGTCCGGCGCATCTGGAGCGCGAACTGGCCCGGGCCAAGGCGCTCAAATATGACATCATCAAAAGCTATGTCCGCATGACGGACTTTGGCCAGCGGCGTATCGTCGAGGCCGCGCACGCCATGGGCGTGCCGGTGTCCGGTCACGAAATCTTCCCGGCCGCCTACACCGGCGTCGACGGGACAGAGCATATGGGCGCCACCAGCCGACGCGGCTATTCGCCCAAGCAGGGGCCGATGGGCATGGCCTATGACGATGTGGTCCAGCTGTTCGGACGTTCCGGCCGCACCCTGACGCCGACGATGTTCGGCGCGCTGTCGGGCTATCTCGCCAAATATCCCGCCTATAGGAATGATCCGCGACTGAAGCTGTATCCCGCCTGGGCGCAACGGTCGGTCACCGAACGCAGCCCCTTCGAGGGTCTGATCCGGCCGATGATGGCGGGCATGATGGTCAGTCTCAAAAAGATGTACGACGCCGGCACGCAGGTGGTGGCCGGCACGGACACGATGATCGCCACCAATCTCCATGCGGAGATCGCCTCCTATGTCGATGCGGGCCTGACGCCCTTCCAGGCCCTCCAGACCGCCACGGTCAATCCGGCGAGGGCGCTAAATCTCGACGCCGGCACGCTCGAATCGGGGAAGCTGGCGGACATCACCTTGATAGAAGGCGATCCGCGCGAGAATATCGCCAACACCTTCAAGGTGAAGACGGTCATCGCCAATGGCCGTGTCTTCAAGGAGGAGGAACTGACCGGTGCGGCCAAATAGTTGAGCGCGCCTGGCCCACCGCATCGCGGCCGCATGCTGTGAACCGCGAACGGATCGTCGGGCTGGATGCGCATGGCGGTTCGCCGACAATATCGGGGAACTATCGGTCGCTGGCGAACGCGTGGGCCTGCGTTCCGGCATGGAGCACCCTGTCGGTGGGCAGCAGCGCGTCCTCGGCGATCATGTCCATTCCGCGCAGCCGGTCGTAGATCGGGCCAAGGTCTGCGTCGCGCGTCTGCCGCAACAGATCGTCGAAACTGTCGATCACGAAATAGCTCTGCTGATAATCGTCGATGCGATAGCGCGTCCGCATCACGCGCTCCAGATCAAAGCCGATCCGGTTGGGCGACGGGTCGTCGAGCGCGAAAAGGCTTTCGCCGTAGGAAGATACGATCCCCGCGCCATAAAGTTTGATGTCCCCGCCGTCGCGGATCAGGCCGAACTCGACCGTGTACCAATAGAGCCGGGCCAGCGCCTCTATCATGCCGAGTTTCGCGGCGCGCAGCCCGCCCATGCCATAGGCCTGCATATAATCGGCGAAGACCGGATGGACGAGCAGCGGCACATGGCCGAACACATCGTGGAAAATGTCCGGTTCCTGCAGATAGTCGAACTGTTCGGGCGTTCGGATGAAGCGGCCCGCGACGAAGCGCCGGTTGGCAAGATGCTCGAAGAATATCGCGTCCGGCACCAGACCCGGCACGGCGACGACCTGCCATCCGGTCGCACGGAACAAGCGCTCGTTCAGTTCGTCGAAGTCGGGGATGCCGGGTTTCGACATGCGCAGCACGTCCAGCCCCTGCATGAAGGCGGGGACGACCCGATCCGGCAACATGCGCGACTGGCGGGCGAACAGCCGGTCCCAGACGGCATGCTCGCCGGCGCTGTAGGATGCCCAGTCCTGCGATATGGTCCAGTCCGGAGCCGCGCCCTCGGGCGGTGCATTATCCTCTGCCATGACCACAGCCTACCATGATTGCGCGGATATCCATCTCAAAGCTTGCGGGAATTGGGCCATCATAGATAAGATGCTTTCACGAACAGATGATCGCTGCGGATATTTCATCATGACACGCACTGGCGCACCACATTTCCACGGAGCAGGGCAGGGGAGATGACCGCGTCCCGCCCCCTCGACGCCATCGACCGCAAGCTGCTCCAGGAACTGCAGCGCGATGCTTCTATCAGCCATGCGGACCTGGCCGAGCGGGTCGGTGCTTCCACCGCCTCCTGCTGGCGGCGGATGCGCGCGCTGGAAGCGGACGGCATATTGGCGCGACCCGTCCGCCTTGTAAATGCGGCGCGCGTCGGCCGGGGCGTCAACGTCATTTGCCACATCAAGATCAAGAATCATCTGGCCGAAACGACGGAGGCGTTCGAAAGCTTCGTCGCCGCGCGCGACGAAATCATCGAATGCTATTCGATGTCCGGGGACTGGGATTATCTGCTGCGCATCCTGGTGGCCGATGTGGAGGATTATACGCGCTTCCTGATGCGCACCGTGCTGCGCCATCCTTCGGTCGCCACCGGATCGTCGCATTTCGCGCTGGCACAGGTCAAATATACGACCGCGGTGCCGATCTGATCGGCCTTTCGATCCCGTCCCATCTGCAAAAGAAGTTGCGGCCCGGCACCGCCGCCATTATCGCCTTGATCGTCCGGCCATCGCTGATGTCCGGGCAAAGATCGCGCCGGTGCCTCGAAAGAGGCTTAAAATGGGAAGGCGGTGTGGGTGGGGCCTTTGGGCTCGCATGCCCAAATCCGCAGCTGTCCCTGCAACTGTAAGCGGCGAGCGCGATGCACAGCGCTTCCTTCGAGCAAGGAAGCAGCCACTGGGCCTGCCGCGTTGCGCGGCTGATCTGGGAAGGCGTGCATCAAGCCATGACCCGCGAGCCAGGAGACCTGCCGGCGTCTGGTCGCTCTTGCCTTTGGCCCAGGGATTGGCCGAGGCACGGTCTGAGTCCGTCTGAGCGACATATGTGATGCGGCTGGGGCCGCGCGGTCACGCGTCCGGGGGCGAGCGCCCGTCTCAGGACGCCTGTCCGGCCATCGTCCATCCCGCGATCGGGACAGGCATGGCACGCCCCGCCCGATAGCTCCGGCGCGGGACAGGATCGGGACGATGCAGCGCAGCGAGGAAGAGCATAAGGCGCGGATGCGCAGCAGGCAGGCGGCCCAGCGGAGGATCGTCGCCAGCCGCACGGCCGAAAAGGGCCTGTTGATCGTCCATACAGGCAAGGGCAAGGGCAAGACCACGGCCGCGCTTGGCATGGTGGTGCGCGCGATCGGCCATGGGCAGAAAGTGGGCGTGATCCAGTTCGTGAAGGGCGCCATGGCGACCGGCGAAAAGGCGGTGTTCGACGCTTTCCCCGATCTGGTGGAATTCAAGCCGATGGGGGAGGGCTTTACCTGGGACACGCAGGACCGCGCACGCGACATCGCAACGACGCGCGCGGCGTGGGAGGAAGTAAAGCGCATGATCGCTGATCCGGCCTATGCCATGGTGGTTGCCGACGAACTGAACATCGTCCTGCGCTACGATTATCTGCCGCTGGCCGAGGTGCTGGATGTGCTGGCGGCAAGGCCGGCGATGAAGCATGTGATCGTCACCGGCCGCAATGCGCCCGACGCACTGTTGGACCTGGCCGACCTCGCCACGGAGATGACGCAGCTCAAACATCCTTTCCGTGACCAGGGCGTCCGGGCGCAGGCCGGAATCGAATTTTGACCGGGCGGACCCTAGCGCGCCATCGCGAGCGCCCGCGCCGCCTTCACATAGGCGGGGCCCCCGCACACCGTCCATGCCTGCGGGATGCTGATCCGCTTGATGCCGGCGAGGGCGGGGTGGTGCAGCATTTCGGTCCCCTGGTCCGCCACCTGATCGGTGGCGCTTTCCATGATCAGATAATCGGGCCGGGCGGCGACCATCTCTTCCAGGCTCATCTGCGACAAGGGCGGCTTGTCGATCTTCGAAGCAAGGTTGGTGAGGCCCACGCGCTGCATCAACTCGTCGATCAACGTGTCCGTGCCGGTCATGTAGCCCCGCCGCTGATAATAAGCAGCGACAAGTCCCGGTCGGGCCCGTCCGATCCGCGCCAGATCCGCGTCCATTCCGGCGATCAGTGCCTCGCCGCGCGCCGGATGGCCCACCGCCCTGGCAACTTGGCGGATCGACGCGACGATGGTCCCATAGGTCTCGGCGGATGTCAGGTCGACGACGGCGTAGCGCGCGGGGTCGAGCGCGGCGGCGGCGGGATGGCGTTGTGGCGACATGCCGACGATCAGGTCCGGGTCGGCCGCCAGCACTTCTTCTGCCGATCCGCCCAGAATCGGAAGCCCCTGTGCCTGACGGGCGGCCGCCGACATTTCGACATCGGTTGCATTATGCGTCAGGCCGGCGATCTGGCTGCGGTCGGCCAGCGCCAGCACCAGCTGGTCGGCGCACAGGTTAAGCGACACGATCCGGCGCGGAACAGCGGCTCTCGCCCGTTCACCATCGACGGGAAGGGTCGCGCCGGTCGCGCCGCCGCACAGCAACAGCATCAGGCTGGCCATGATCTGGCGGGCGGGGACAGGAGGGAAGCGCTTCATGACCCAACGTCCATAACGTCAAGCCCCGACGACACAAGAGACACGGCTCACCCCCATATCGCGAGGCATCGTGCCCAATCCTGACATTCCCCCCTCGCGCCGCCGTGCCTTGATCCCGGTCCTGATCGGCGGGCTGGCGGCGGTCACCGTCGTTTCGCTCGCCTTCGGGCCGGTGGCGCTCGGTCCCGACCGGATCGGCGCGGCTATCTTGGGCCATGGCGACCGGGTCGCCGCCACCATCCTGTTCGACCTGCGTCTGCCGCGCACCATCGTCGGCCTGATCGTGGGCGGTATGCTTGGCCTGGCGGGCGCGGTGCTACAGGGCTATTTGCGCAATCCGCTTGCCGAACCATCCGTTTTGGGCGCGTCCAACGCGGCGGCGCTCGGCGCGGTGGGCGCGATCTATTTCGGCCTCTATGTTGTGCATCCCGTAATGCTCCCGCTGCTGGCGATCCTTGCCGCCCTGCTGGCGCTGATCCTGCTGATCGCGCTCGGAGGCCGGTCGGAAAGCCCGCTCGGCCTCATCCTTGCCGGGATCGCCATCTCGACGCTCGCGGGGGCGGGGATCAGCCTGGCCTTGAACCTGTCGCCCAACCCCTTTGCCGCGATGGAAATCATGGCCTGGTTGCTCGGATCGATCGAGAACCGGTCGATGGAGCATGTCTGGATCGCGCTACCCTGCATCCTGCTGGGCGCGGGGCTGCTGCTGTTCGACGGGCGGGCGCTGGATGCGCTGTCGCTGGGGGAGGACGGCGCTCGCTCCCTCGGCGTCGATCTGCGCCGGACGCGTCTTCGCCTGCTGCTGGGCGTCGCGATCGGGGTGGGAGGCGCAGTCGCCGTGTCGGGCGCGATCGGCTTCGTCGGCCTGATCGTGCCGCACATCGTCCGTCCGCTGACCGATCGCAGCCCGTCCGCCATCCTTCTTCCCTCCCTGCTGGGCGGGGCGGTGTTGCTGACCGCGGCGGACATTCTCGTCCGGCTGGTTCCGACCACCAACGAATTGAAGCTCGGCGTCGTGACGGCTTTCCTGGGCGTACCTGTCTTCCTCCTCCATCTGCTCAGGGAGCGTCGCACATGGTGAGCATCGCCGTTCGCCAGTTATCCGTCGCGCTTGGCCGCCGGCCCATTTTGCATGCCATCGACGCCGATTTCGCGCCTGGCCTGTTCACCGGGATCATCGGCCCCAATGGCGCGGGGAAATCCACGCTGATGCGCGCCATGCTCGGCCTCACCCCCATTGCACAGGGTGAAGTCACCATCGACGGGCAGCGGCTTTCGGAAGTTGCGCCGCGCGACCTTGCGCAGCGGATCGCCTATCTGCCGCAGGGCCAGACGCTGCACTGGCCGCTCAGCGTCGCGCGCGTGGTCGCGCTTGGTCGCCTGCCGCATCTTGCCCCCTTGTCCCGCATCGGAGCGGCCGATCAGGCCGCCATCGGCGAAGCAATGGCCCGCGCCGATGTCCTGCACCTTGCCGATAGGGACGCAACCCGGCTGTCCGGCGGCGAGCGGGCGCGGGTCATGCTCGCTCGCGCGCTTGCTGTCGGGGCGCCGGCGCTCGCGGTCGACGAACCGCTCGCCTCGCTTGATCCGGGGCACCAGATCGACGTCATGGACTTGCTGGGGCAAGAAGCGCGACGGGGATCGACCGTCGCCGCCGTGCTGCACGATCTGACGATGGCGGCGCGCTATTGCGACCGCATCCTGCTCATTGATCGGGGCCTTCTCGTGGCGCAAGGGACGCCTTCGGAGGTGTTGACCGCCGATCGGTTGCGCGCGGTCTATGGCATAGATGCCGTTATCGACCTGTCCGCATCCCGTCCGACGATCATCCCGATCGGCCGCGTAACGAACGATTGACCTTTGTCGGCCGCCTGCTTATCGGCGGCAATGCAACAGGTTCCCCCTGACGGGGGATCAAAAGGGAACGGGAAAAACCCGGCTGCCCCTGCAACTGTAAGCGGAGAGCCATTGGCCAATCGCCATTGGGACGCATGTCCCGAGAAGGCGGCCAACCGGCGCCGACCCGCTAGCCAGGAGACCTGCCTGCTGCAGTCGTCTTTCGCGCGGACAGGGTGTGCCGGGCGGACGGGGGTAAACCCGCATGACGGCAGAACGCTCGGAACCGCATCGCTGCGGGGGAAGCGTCGTGCCTTCGGCCCGGCATGCCCCCGCGCGATGCGGCCCGTCCTGCTTGGGCTGTAAAAAAATGTCGACTTTGACTGCACTTATATTCCTGTTTTCGTCCGCCCCGCTCGCTGATGCCGCCGCCGAACAGACCGCCCCGCCGCCGGACGCCGCGGCGGCGGCCGCCACCGACGAACCAGATCGCCGGGAAATCCTGGTGACCGCCACCCGCCTCGCCCTGCCGCTCGACAAGGTGGCGGCGTCGATCACTGCCCTCGACAAGGCGGCGATCGACCGGATGCAGGACATCGGCGTTACCGAACTGCTGCTGCGCACTCCGGGCGTCAGCATGTCGCGCAACGGCGGCTACGGCACGTCCACCTCGCTGCGCATTCGCGGCGCGGAAAGCGACCAGACAGTGGTCGTCATCGACGGCGTGAAGCTCAACGACCCATCTTCTGCGGGCGGCGGCTATAATTTCGCCAATCTGCTGGTGGGAGACGTCAGCCGCGTCGAAGTGCTGCGCGGGCCGCAGTCGATCCTCTGGGGCAGCCAGGCGATCGGCGGCGTCGTCAATGTCGTCACGCCGCTGCCGACGCAGGCGATGGAAGGCAGCTTCGATATAGAGGCCGGATCGCGCGATACGGTCAGCGCGCGCGCTGCGGTCGGCGGCGTCAATGGTCCGGTGCGCTGGCGCATCGGGGGGCAGAGCTTCACCACCGCGGGCATTTCGGCCGTCGCCCCGGCCTTCGGCGGCCGGGAACGGGACGGCTATCGCAACCGCCAGTTGACCGGCCGCGCCGAAATCGCCCTGGCGGCCAACCTGATCGCTGATCTGCGGGGCTATTATTCCAGCGGGCGCACCGCATTCGACGCCACCAGCGGCGACAACCCCGCCTATGGCACCAATCGCGAGTTCGTCGGCTATGCGGGCTTGCGACTCGACCTGCTCGATGGCCGGTTCCGCAACCGGATCGGCTATGGTTACACCGACACCGACCGGGACAATTTCGACCCCCGCCTCGCCCGGACGAAGACATTCGATTCGGCCGGCCGCAATCAGCGGCTGGAATATCAGGGCAGCTTCGCCATCAGCGATACATGGACCGCCCAGTTCGGGGTGGAAAATGAACGCTCCCGTTTCCGCAGCGTATCGCCGCCAGCCTCGCTCGCCATTCCCATCCCTCCGGTGGCGCGTGGCCGGGCGGAAATCAGCAGCGTCTATGGCCAGTTGTCGGCCGAACCCGTGAGCGGCCTCACCCTCACCGGCGGCGTCCGGCATGACGATCACAACCGTTTCGGTGGCCGGACATTGGGCTCGGCAGGCGCGGTCTTGGCCCTGCCGACCGGCACGGTGTTGCGCGCCAATTATGGCGAGGGTTTCAAGGCACCCACCCTCTACCAGCTTTTTTCCGAATATGGGAACCAGGCGCTGAACCCGGAACGCGCCCATGGCTGGGATGCGGGGGTGGAGCAGCGCTTCCTTGGCGGCCGGGTGCGGCTGGGCGGCGCATGGTTCGAACGCGCCACCCGTGACCAGATCATCTTCAACAGCTGCTCTGCAACATCCAGCCTGCCCCTCTGTTTCCAGCCGGGCAGCACCACCATCCGCCGCAGCGGCTATTATCAGAATGTCGCCCGGACGCAGGCGCACGGGATAGAGGCGCAGGCCAGTGTGGAGCCGACCAAGGGCCTGATCCTCGACGGCAATTATAGTTGGACCGTGGCGGAGGACCGCTCGCCCGGCGCGAATTTCGGCCGGTGGCTGCCCCGCCGGCCGCGCAATCAGGCCAATGCCTCGATCAGCTACGCCTGGCCGTTCGGGCTTACCACCGGGGCTGCCCTGCGCTGGTCGGGCCACAGTTTCGACAATGCCTCGAACGCGCAGCGGCTGGACGGCTACACGCTGGTCGACCTGCGCGCCGAAGTTGCGCTGCACGACAACCTCCGCCTCTACGCGCGGGTCGAGAACCTGTTCGATGAAAGCTACATGACCGCCTATCGCTACGGCGCGTTGGGACGCAGCGTCTATGCCGGTTTGCGCGGCCGGTTCTGATGGGGCCGCTTTTGATGGAGCCGGTCCGATGCTGAAGGCGGTGGAAGGCGGAACCGCCGTCGTCACATGCAGCACCTGCCGCTTTTCGGCGGGCGATCGGGATGACGAACGAGGCGTGCGCGGCGGCGCGCGCCTCGGACAGGCGCTCCGCGCCCTTCAGGCGGCTGACGCGCGCTATGCCGGTATTGCGATCCACGACATGCCGTGCCTGTTCGCCTGTGGGGATCATTGCACTGTCCATCTGCGCGCGCCCGGCAAGGTCAGCTATGTGCTGGGCCGCTTCGCCCCGGACCATGCGGCCGCGCGTGCCATCCTCGACTATGCCGTCCGCTATGCCGACAGCGCCCATGGACAGGTGCCCTACGCCGACTGGCCCGAAGGCGTGAAAGGCCATTTCATCACACGGTCGCCACCGGAAGGATTTGTTGCGATATGATATTCCCAACGCGCGCCCGGTTCGAATCTGCGCTGTCCGCGCTGCCCGGTCCCGACAGGTGCGCGATCCTGGCGGCGCGGGCGCGGCAGGCGCAGTTGACCAAGCCGCCCGGTTCGCTGGCCCGGTTGGAGGAGATCGCGCTGTTCTTTGCCGGCTGGCAGGGCAGGGAAAGGCCGGTGCTCGAACGGGGCAGGGCGTTGATCTTCGCCGGCAACCACGGTGTGGCCGTGCATGGCGTCAGCGCCTTTCCGCCCGAAGTCACCGCGCAAATGGTCGGCAATTTCGCGGCCGGAGGCGCCGCGATCAACGCGCTGGCAGCCCTTGCAGACCTCGAAATCCGCGTGCTGCCGATAGAGCTTGACCGCCCGACGGCTGATTTCACCTGCGCGCCTGCCATGACCGAAGCGGAATGCCTGGCCGCCCTGTCCATTGGCGCGGACGCCGTGGAACCGGGCCTCCATGCCGTCATCCTGGGCGAAATGGGCATCGGCAATTCGACCGCCGCTGCCGCCCTCGCCGCGCGCAGCTTCGGCGGCGCGGCGTCCGACTGGGTGGGACCGGGCACGGGGCTTGATGCCGACGGCGTCGGCCGCAAGATCCGTGTCGTTGCGGACGCGCTCGCCTACCACGCCGATGCGCCGCACAGCCCTTTCGACACATTATGCCGCCTCGGCGGGCGGGAGATCGCCGCCATGGCTGGCGCGGTCCTGCGCGCGCGACAGCTCGGCATTCCGGTCATTCTCGACGGATTCATCAGTTGCGCGGCCATTGCGCCGCTGGCCGCCGCCACCCCCGCCATCGTCGATCATTGCCTGGCGGGCCATTGCTCGGCCGAACCGGGCCATCGCCTCCTGCTCGACCGGCTTGCCCTTGAGCCGCTGCTTCGTCTCGGCATGCGCCTTGGCGAGGGCAGCGGCGCGGCGGTCGCGACCCTGATCGTTCGCGCCGCACTCGCCACCCACGCCCATATGGCGACCTTCGCGGAAGCGGGGGTGTCATCCGGGGCATGAGCGCGCGCCTGCTCCACCTATTGCGTCACGGCGCGCCGCAAAGGCCAGGCCTGCTGCTGGGCCGGACCGATGCGGCATCGACATCGGCGGGGAACGCCGCCTGCCTCGCGCGCGCGCGCGGCCTCGCCCTGGATGCGGTCATGAGTTCCGATCTCAGCCGCGCGCGCGATGCAGCAAAAGCCATTGCGGATCGCGATCGGCTCCCCCTCGCTGTCGATCCCCGGTGGCGAGAGCTGGACTTCGGCGCGTGGGACGGCCTGCACCCGGTCAGCATCGACCCGCCGATGCTCGACCGCTTTTACGAAGACCCGGATGGTTATCCACCGCCGAAGGGCGAACGCTGGTCCGACCTTGTCGATCGTGTCGGCGCGGCCATCGCCGGGCGCCCTGCGGGCGACATTCTCGTCCTCACCCACGGCGGAGCAATGCGGGCGGCGCTCGCGCATCTCTGCGGCTTCGCGCCGGCGCAGCTCTGGTCCTTCGACCTGCCCTATGCGGCTTTGCTAACCCTCCGTATCTGGCCGGAACCCGATGGCGGCGCGCAAATCGTGGGGTTGCGCGCATGAAGGGCCTGATCGTCGCCATTCAGTTCCTGACGCGCCTGCCGACGCCGCGCATCGCCGCGACCGACGCGTCATTCGCCCGGTCGATGCGCTGGTTCCCGGCGGTTGGCCTGATTCTCGGCCTGTTCATCGCTGCGGCCGCGTGGCTTGGCTGCAGGCTCGACAGCTGGACCGGCGCGCTGCTGGCTTTGCTGGCATGGACCCTGCTGACCGGGGCGCTGCATCTTGACGGGCTTGGCGACATTGCCGATGCCGCCGGCGCCGCGCATAAGGGCAAGGATGGCGCGCATCTCCGCGCTGTTCTTGCCGACCCGTACGTTGGCAGTTTCGCCGTCGTCGCCATTGTGACTCAGCTTCTGGCCAAATTGGTCCTCCTCCATGCCCTGCTGGACCGCACCCTCTTCCTGCCCGTCATCCTGATCCCGTTTGCCGCGCGCATCGGCCCGCTCGTCTGGACGCGGACCTTGCCGCCTCTGCATGACGGGCTGGGCTCCCGCTTCAGGCACGTCGTGCGGACGGTGGATCTGCTGGTCTGGAGCCTTTACCTGATCGCTGCGGCCTGCTTCATGCCGGCGCTTCTGGCGACACCATTGCTGCTGCCGCTCTGGGGCCTGTGGCTGCGCCGCTGTATCGGCGGCATTTCGGGTGACGGCCATGGCGCGGGCATCGAACTCATGGAAAGTGGCCTGCTGCTTGCCTCCCTCCTATGGGCGGCGCTTCCATGAGCGATCGCTGGACCTGGCATGGCGGCGACCTCGCCGCTGCGCGCGCTGCTTTTGGCGATCAGGGCGCGCCCTGGATTGACCTGTCGACCGGCATCAATCCCCACCCATGGCCGGTGCCCCCGCTCGCCATCGACTGGTCGCGCCTGCCGGGCGAAGCGGACTTGGATGCTCTCGAAGCCGCCGCTGCTGGTCATTTCGGCGTGGCCCCCGATCATGTCTGTGCGGTGCCGGGAACGGAGATCGGGTTGCGCCTCATGGGTCAGCTTTTTTCGGGACCCGCTTTCCACCTGACGCCGACCTACCGCACGCACGTGGAACTGCTGGGCGGGAGCGCGCCGCTCCTGCTGAAGGACGTTGCAAAGGCCGACGGCGCGACCCTCATCCTTGCAAATCCCAACAATCCCGACGGCCGCGTGCTGGATCGCGCCCGGATGCACGATTTGCTCGATCGGAGGGGCTGCAGCGGCCGGCTGTTGCTCGATGAAGCCTTTGCCGATGCCTCTCCCGGCATCAGCCTGGCGAGCGAGGTCGGCCGGGACGATCGGCTCATCCTCTTCCGGTCCTTCGGCAAATATTTCGGCCTTGCCGGGGTCCGGCTGGGCTTCGTTCTGGCGGCGCCCCATATCCTCTCGCGCCTGCGCCTAAGCCTTGGCGCATGGCCGCTCTGTGCGGCGGCCATCGCGATCGGAACGGCGGCCTATCGCGATCGTGACTGGATTGAAACCACGCGCGACGATCTGGCAATGCGGGCAAGCAGGCTTGACGCCCGCCTTCACGCCACGGGGGTCGCCATGACCGGGGCATGCCCCTTGTTCCGCTTGCTGCAAGTGCCAGACGCCCGCGCGCTGTTCGAACGGCTCGCCCGTCGCCACATCCTGACCCGCCCGTTCGCTGACAATCCCGCATGGCTGCGCATTGGCCTTCCGCCCGACGAAGCCGCGCTGGACCGGGTTATGAAAGCGCTGGCCGATGGCTGAACCCGTGGCGCTCGCCGCCCTTGCCCTGGATGCCGGGATCGGCTGGCCGGACGCGCTCTACCGGCGCTTCGGCCATCCGGTGGGGGCCTTCGCCCGCCTCATCGACGGTTGCGAGCGCCGCTGGAACCACGCGCCCTTGTCGCCCTCTCGGCGCAGGCTGGCGGGGGTTGGGACGCTCGCCCTGCTGCTGCTCCTGTCTGCGGGACCCGCCTCGCTGATCCAGAGCGTGGTGCATGCGCTTGCCGGCCCGCTGGCCTGGCCGTTCCTCGCGCTCTTCGCCTGGCCAGCGCTCGCCCAGCGCAGCCTGCACGCTCATGTTTCCGCCGTAGAACATGCGCTGCGCGCCGGCGATCTGCCGCAGGCGCGCAGAGCCGTGAGCATGATTGTCGGCCGCGACACCGCCACGCTCGATGAAGCGGGCGTCGCGCGCGCCGCGATCGAAAGCCTCTCGGAAAGCTATTGCGACGGCGTCGCCGCGCCTCTCTTCTGGCTGCTGGCCTTGGGCCTGCCCGGCGTCTGGGCATATAAGGCCGTGAATACCGCCGACAGCCTGATCGGCCATCGCGAGGAACGCTGGCGCGCGTTCGGCTGGGCGGCGGCACGGATGGACGACGTGCTGAATTTCCTTCCCGCGCGGATCGGCGGCGCGCTGATCTGCGTCGCCGGAGGCGGCGGCTGGCGCGTTATGGCGCGCGACGCCCGCCTCCACGCCTCGCCCAATGCCGGCTGGGCCGAAGCGGCGATGGCGGGCGCACTCGGCCTTCGCCTTGCCGGCCCGATCGCCTATGACGGGGTCATGCAGGACAAGCCATGGATCGGCGGAGGGAGGGCAGCGGCGGGGCCGGACGACATCCGCCGGGCGCTGCACATCTATCACCGAGCCTGCCTCCTCCTCTGGCTCGTCGCGGGGGGCGTCGCGTGGGCGCTCTGATGCTGCAGGGCACCGGATCGGACGTCGGCAAGTCCGTGCTGGTCGCCGGCCTCTGCCGCGCGCTTTCCAACCGGGGCTTGCGCGTCCTGCCCTTCAAGCCGCAGAACATGTCCAACAATGCAGCCGTTACCGTCGATGGCGGGGAGATCGGCCGTGCGCAGGCGCTTCAGGCGCTCGCCTGCCGGGTCGATCCACACAGCGACATGAACCCCGTGCTGCTGAAGCCCCAGGCCGACCACACGTCCCAACTCATCGTTCATGGGCAGGTGCGCGGGACGCTTGGCACCGGCAATTTCCGGCGGGCGCGCGCGCCGCTGCTTCCCGACGTGCTCGCCAGCTATCGCCGTCTGCGCGCCGCCTGCGATATCGTCGTGGTGGAAGGGGCGGGGTCGCCCGCGGAAATCAACCTGCGCGCCGGCGACATCGCCAACATGGGCTTCGCGCGCGCGGCCGGCGTGCCGGTGGTGCTGGTGGGCGACATCGACCGGGGCGGCGTGATCGCAGCCGTCGTTGGCACGCGAACCGTCATCGACCCGCAGGACGCGGCAATGATCCGAGGCTTCATCATCAACAAGTTTCGTGGCGACCCCGCGCTTTTC
>Ga0315899_10002067_pt1 | contig 22482 bp, 23 predicted proteins | sample LakEriMetagenome_2_FD_203518 | JGI IMG/M metagenome (GOLD analysis project Ga0315899, IMG submission 203518) | Freshwater fungal communities from buoy surface, Lake Erie, Ohio, United States - Buoy 4 MA112 | ecosystem: Environmental > Aquatic > Freshwater > Lake | place: USA: Lake Erie, Ohio... | reverse complement strand
ATGTCACCTTAAAGCCTTTACTACTTTTACTTCTTTAGAACATTTACTGCGGTACTACGTGCCCCCAACGGGATTCGAACCCGTGTTACCGCCGTGAAAGGGCGATGTCCTAGGCCCCTAGACGATGGGGACGTACGAGGCTGGGCAATCTTACCCGCGTTTAGGCGCGTAACCAAACCGCATTTATAAGCGCAAAAAAGCCACTATCCGCCGGAAAACGGGTAGTGGCTCTTCTGTTTAAAGGTTGCTGTTTTTAGTTGAGCGCCCATCGAACAGTGATTGTCACTGTTACATCCTGCTCGCCTAAATCAATCTGAACTGCTGTATCTGCAGCTTCTGCCTTTGCCATTGGAAATGGTGATGAGTACACAGGTGAAGATTGTTCTTCAAGTGAAAGCACCTTGCCGATTGATGTTCCAAGAAGCTTTGCATAAGAAGTTGCTTTTGATTTTGCATTTGCAACAGCAGCGGCACGTGCATCTTCAATTGCAGCGGATGGATTAAGAGTTGTGGGTATTACTCCGCCAAGTTGAACAGCATCGCCTCCTGCCGTGACAACTGCTTCAATAATTGTTCCAGTCTTTGATGCTGTGCGAACTAGAACGTCAAATGATTGTGATGCACGGTAGCCAGTGATCTTAGTTCCGGCTTCTTGTGTCCAGTTGTATTCAGGATAGACACTGATATTTGCTGAACGAATGTCCTTAGTTGCAATTCCTGCTTTGACCAGAGCTGCACGAACTGCTGCTGCTGATTTTGAAGCACTAGCAAGTGCTCCAGCATTAGTTGAGCCAACGGTTGAAACAGTTGCGTTGAAACGAACCGCATCTGGGACAACAGAGATCGTGCCAACACCTGTGACGGTGATGAAGCGGTTATCTGCTGTGCCCGCACCATTTGCTGGGATCGCAAGAGCGACCACACCTGCAACGGCTGCAACTGTTACTGCGGTTAGGACTGTGCGAAGTTTTGTAAGTTTCATGGGTTAAGTATCTCTTATTAGATGGGGATGGCGTGAATTAACGCTGGGAATAGTGAGAGAATAAAGGGGTGGCCCAGTTCTTGAGTAATTGCAGCGCAAATGCGATGGCAGATGCTGCTGCGAATTTATTGGCTGGTGGATTGGTGGCGTTTCCAACTGAAACTGTTTATGGGTTAGGTGCCGATGCGTGTAACGCGGCTGCGGTTGCGCGAATTTATTCAGCAAAGGGGCGGCCTGCAGATCACCCGCTGATAGTGCATGTTGCATCGATGGATGGTTTGGGTGATTGGGCAGATGAAGTGCCAGGGTATGCGATTTCTTTGGCGCGTGATTTTTGGCCTGGGCCAATGACTTTGGTTGTTAAGCGGTCAGTGCTGGCGGGGGATTTTGTAACAGGAGGGCAGGAGACTGTTGGTGTTCGAGTGCCAGATCATCCTGTTGCGTTGGGGTTGTTAGAAGCTTTTGAAAGAGTTGGTGGCAAGGGTGTGGCAGCACCTAGCGCGAATCGTTTTGGAAATGTTTCACCAACAACTGCGCAGGCGGTTAGCGATGAGCTAGGTGATTACCTGTCAGATGGGGATCAAATCCTTGATGGTGGACCCTGTGATGTTGGCGTTGAATCAACGATCATTGATTGCACAGGGGGTTCGCCAAAGATTTTGCGCCCAGGTGCGATAACTGCGCAGATGATTGCTGAATCGACTGGATTGGAAGTTGTTGGGGTTGTGGTAGAAAGTGCAATCCGTGTCAGTGGTTCACTAGAAGCTCACTACGCGCCTGCAGCAACAGTTGTCTTGAATCAAACCCCCGTAGCAGGTCAGGGATTTATTGCAATGGCAGATGTTGCAGATGTAGAAGGTGTTGTGCGATTAGCTGCCCCAAAGAACGCAAATGAATTCGCCCATGAACTTTATGCGGCATTGAGAAGAGCTGACGAATTAGGGCTTTCCGAGGTGGTTGTAGCACAACCTCGAGGGAGTGGAATTGAAATAGCAATTCAGGATCGACTCTTGCGAGCCTCAAAGGGGCGGTGAATTGGAATGCCATTCTCCGATACAATGCAGCTCATAGGGAAAGCTGCAGTGGGGCCTATAGCTCAGTCGGTAGAGCAACGGACTTTTAATCCGTGGGTCGACGGTTCGAGCCCGTCTGGGCCCACTCTCCCCTCATTAATTGATTTAAAGAGGGAGTTGAATATTTAGTGAATCAGTATAAAGTGAGAGTGCAAATTAGCGAGTTCTTGAGAAAAGTTTTAGCAACATCCCTTCAATTATGGACTTATAGGAATTTAATTTTAATCAAGAAAGGATTGGAAAAATCTTCTACTGACCCGTTCGAGATCGACTTAAATCATCTAAGGAAGTTGATGGGTGAAGCCCATTGGATAGTCGAAGCTGGAACCTTTGACGGTACTACAGCTAGGGAGTTGAGTTTCTTATTTCCGGAAGCTGTCATTTTTTCATTTGAGCCAGATCGGAAGTTATTTATCGAGGCTCTCCTGCGGAATATCGGATTCAAGAATATTTATCTTCAAAATTGCGGCTTAGGCGCCCAGTTCGAATATCGGAAATTTAACGAAAGTCACGGAAAGCATCGAGGTGTTGGCTCCTTCCTCAAACCAACGGGGATTCAAATGCATAACCCTGAAGTAAAGTTTATTGGTGGTAATTCGTACCCACTCATGATTAGCAGTATGGATGAATTCCTCTCAAGTGCACAAATTCCATACTTAGATCTTATTTGGCTAGATGTTCAAGGCTCCGAATTCGATGTTTTTAGGGGAGCAAGTAAATATCTCAAGTCAACTCGATTTGTTTATGTTGAAGTTTCAACAAAGGAGATGTACGAGGGTGCAACACTCAAAGATGAAATAGTTGCCCACCTCAAGAATTACGGATTTGAAATCCTAAACGAGTATTTCTTACCATCAAGTCCTGAGGGTAATCTTCTCTTTCATAATCCTAAATTTGATAAACCAGCTAAGAGAACTGGCCAATTGTAACCCAGAATATCGTCTGTATTCTGGGTGTTTCTAGTCGAAGAATCTGATTTGTAGGGTTTAATCCTTATTTCCATCACTAACACCAACACGAACCCGTTTTTTGTTGTAATCTTTCTTTATGGCAAAGAAAATACTTGTCTTAGGTGGCGGTGGATTCATCGGCGGACATGCTTCAACACGATTTGTTAATCAAGGGAATTGGGTTAGAAGTGTCGACATCAAAGACCATGAATACGGTGCGGTTTCTTCTGAATTTATAAAAGGAGACCTCACAAATCCATTGTTTGTAAATGAGATAATTCGCACCAATACAGGTGAACCTTTCGATGAAATTTATCAATTTGCGGCGGACATGGGTGGAGCTGGCTACATCTTTACCGGCGAAAACGATGCAAACGTCATGTACAACTCTGCCATCATTAATTTAAACGTACTAAAGTTATTGGTAGAACTGAATGAAGAAGTAGGCTCAAAGAAAACTAAGATTTTCTATAGCAGTAGCGCGTGCATATATCCGGAGAATCTGCAATTAGATCCTAGGAATCCCGGGTTAAAGGAAGATTATGCTTATCCGGCAAATCCGGATAGTGAGTATGGTTGGGAGAAACTCTTTAGCGAAAGGTTGTTTTTCGCTTTTCAAAGAAATCATGATGTACAAGTCAGAGTTGCAAGATTTCACAATATATTCGGGCCAAAAGGCACTTGGTACGGGGGGAAGGAAAAGTCTCCAGCGGCAATATGTCGAAAAATTGCCATCGCTAATCCCGAAGATGAAATAGAGGTTTGGGGCGACGGAAATCAAACTCGCTCATTTTTGTATGTCGATGAGTGTCTTGATGCTGTTGAAAAATTAATGGAATCAGATTTTTCTGGTCCAGTGAATATTGGATCTGAAGAAATGGTAACAATTAATGAAATGGTTTCGATGGTCGCAAGAATTGCTTCAAAGCAGATTCGCATCAAACACATAGATGGCCCCTTGGGAGTTCGAGGGCGAAATAGTCAAAATGACTTAATACGACGAGAATTGAATTGGGACTTTCAGATGAGTCTTTCTGAAGGTTTAGAGTACACATATAATTGGATATCGCAGCAAATAAAGCTAACCGGATTTATTCATGAATCGTAACGTTACAACTTCAAAAAATGTATTGGTGCTTGGATCTGCAGGGCAAATTGGATCTGCACTAACTAGATTTCTAAAGCAACAGGGTTTTAACGTTCTTGAGTTTGATATTGCCAGTAATCCCGCCGAGGACTTAAGGGTTTGGCCAAATAAATTGCTTGAAGACTTGATCCAAGACTCCAACTATGTTTTTTTCTTAGCCTTCGATGTTGGTGGTTCTCATTACTTAGAAAAATATCAGGATACTTTTGAATTTACAAACAACAACCTTAGAATCATGAGCAACACGTTCACTCTCTTAAATAAATATAAAATCCCATTTCTTTTTGCTAGCAGTCAAATGGCATCTATGAGTTACTCGAATTACGGAATTCTAAAGCAAATCGGAGAGAGGATGACTTCTGCTCTAGGTGGAAGGGTTGTCCATTTTTGGAATGTCTACGGGTATGAGAGTGACACCACCAAATATCACGTAATTTCAGACTTTGTAGCGGGAGCCTTAAGGGACAATGTCATAAAAATGAGAACAACTGGGGAGGAAAGTCGAGACTTCTTGTATGTTGACGATTGCTGCGAGGCGCTCAAGGTAGTGATGGAGAATCATGAATCATTCTCAAGGGAAATGAAGATACATATTACAACTGGAAAGTTCTCCAGAATTAGAGAGGTTTCGGAAATTATTGCAAATGAGCTTGGCGCTACGATTCTCTTTGGCGACAAAACAGATTCGGTGCAACGAGACGCGAAAAATATTCCGGATTTAGCCTTTCATCAATACTGGAGACCAAAAACAACTCTCAAAGAGGGCATTCAGGCAATAATTAGGGACATGAAAAATGAAAGAAATCAGTGAGGAACCATTAGAAGTTCGCTTGTATGACAATAACATTGCACACACGATCGAATTGTTCGGCTACTACACATTTACCGGTAGCAAGAAACCGCAATCAATCTTCTATATAAAGGATCGTATGGCAAGTTCCGGAATTTCTGTATTTACTGATGACTATTTGAACTCAGAACTTATTATTAGAGATGATGCAAAGTTTAAGGTCATCTTCTTAGTAGAGTCTAGAATCTTGCGTCCCGTACCCTATAAAAAAATTAGAGAAGTTGCACATTTAGTCGATTTGGTTGTGACACACGATATGGAAGTTGTTGAAAATTTTGAAAACGCAGTTTTCGTACCGTACGGTGGAAGTTGGGCTACTGAAGAGGAAATTTTCCAGTCCTGGGAAAAAAATAAGCTCATCTCTTGTATTGCTTCAAGAAACACAGATACAGAAGGCCACCTTCTTCGACATTTTCTGATCTATATTTTTTCATTTAAGTATAAATGGGACTTGTGGGGCAAAGGATACAAGAAGTTTAATTCCAAGGCGGATCCATTAGCGCCATATATGTATACAGTCGCGATACAAAATGGGCGGTATAGCACCTATTTCACCGAGATTTTGACGGATGCATTTCTTTTTAGAACGATTCCTATATTTTGGGGTGCACCCGACATCGATAAGATTTTTGATAATCGAGGATTTTATTGTTTCCAAAATGAAGCCGAACTACAAAAAATCCTTAATGTGATTTCACCAGAAGACTACGCCTCGAAAATAGAATACGTCGAGAATAACTATGGGATTGCGTTAAAAATGCGGAATTCAGATGAACTTCTGGCCGAAGCATTAAGGAAATTCTTAGCTGCACAATGATAATACTAATTCTTTCTAATTGTGTAGATACCACAACCATAATCAAGTTTTGGAATTGATTCACTTAATTCCTGGTTTAAGTGAAGATTCCCGAGATCATCCACATAATCAAACCTTTCGATGTCAAAGGAACACTCACTCCAAGACATCAATTCCAGAGGAGCAATAACTCTTTCACGATTGAAATACACTTTTGTGGTGTTGGAGATTGGGAAACTAACATAAAAAAGTCCTCCCGGTTTTACAAACTTCAATAGTTTGTCGAAAGCTAAAATATGGCCATTTGGATTTATTTCGTCACCGTATCGTCCCAAGCCTATATGTTCAAGAGTATGAAGGCATGAAAGAGATTCTACGACGTCATGCTCCTCTAATTGAGTGATATCGAAAACTCTAAAGTCAATTTGAGGATGTTCGGGGATTTCTAAGCTGCGAATATCCATCAAGGTTACCTCGCGAAATGAGGCTAAATGAGCAATAAAACCGTCAACTCTAGAACCAAAATCGAAATGTTCTTTTGGATTCTTTTCGAATATAAACCTCGCTACCAAAAGATCTTGATGAAAATAATGTCCGCTTGCAACACCAGCACTCGCGGTGTAATCATTTAGCAATGCAGTAAGTCCGGTGTATTCCCCCCCTTTTCTTCTAAAATCCTGCAATTCTTTGAAGTATCTCGGTAGATTCTTAAGGTTAATCAGCTGGTTTATCTGTAGTCCCAAATAGGAAAACTGCTCGATGAGCCGCAAAGTGAATCTCTTGATGATGGAAAATTCTTGAAAAGTAGACATGACTGACCCCATATTCAAAGTTACCCGCTATCGTATGCCAGATGACACTTAAAACACGGTTAATAAGTATGCTAGGAAATGAGATTTCACTCTTACCAGCTTTTGTTAACCATGCCGAAGCACTTTTTGATAGCCATTCATTTGTTGTACATAACTCTATAGACGGAACCCTCGAGGAATTGAAGACTAGATTTCCGGAGTCGGTTACTGCCCTAAATGTAGATGGTTATCCTCAGTCTACAGTTATGACCCAATTATTGTTGGAGGCTTTCGATTCCGGAGTCGACGTGGTTATTCCGCTGGATGCGGATGAATTTCTACCATTCTCGAGTAAGGATCAATTTAATGAATACATCAGGGAAATTGAAGCGGTAGATGTTTTGGAAGTACCATGGCGGAACTACTCTGTAAAGGAATTCCCTTTGCATAAAGACATGTCAAATTTGGTCTACTCACATCAATTTTCCCAGGTTCATAAATCTATAGTGTTCCGATCTGCATTTCTAAAAGATCCTCAAATAGCTTTGACACAAGGAAATCATTCTCTCGTAACTAGCAAACATTTAAATGTTAAGAGAGAAAAAAAAATGTTTATAATCCACATACCTATACGAGACCCCCTGCAATATGCTCAAAAAAACATTCATGGTGCTTCCACATATTTGCGGGAAAATACGCATGACCTATCTGATGATTGGGTGAACGCTGCACTCGATCCATTTCCAAGAATGGATGATTTGATTTCTAAGTCTCTAGATTACGGTAATATGAAATGTTTAAACGGTCACGAGTTCCTGAATGAGATTGAATCATATTCTTGGATGTCTTGCGGATTTGATGAGTCAAAGCAAAAAGATTCATTTTTGGCAGTAATGAATACGGATTGGCATAAGTTGAAAGATATGTATTCTTACGAAGATACCGATCACATCTCTCGTCTTGAAATGAAAATATTGCTGCACAGAATTATGAAATACGAAAAATCATATTCATTTCGTATGTTTAGAAAAATAGAAAGAATATTGAAATTTAAGCTAAAGTTTGCGAGAACATTAAAGGATGGTTAAACCAGTAAGGATAGAATTGCGCGGTGGTCTCGGAAATCAACTTTTTCAATATTACGCTGGCGCGTTTTTGGCATTGAAACATGAAGCTGAACTTGAAGTTGACTTTACTCACCTACTTTCTAATCACGAAAATCATGTTCTAAAAAGCGTCAAAGATGGAAAAGATTTTTTAAGCATCTTAAATCTACCTGGTAAGAGATTCGTTCAATCCCGTTGGGATTTTTACATTGAGAAGGCAGCTCGTAAAGCTTTAGAGCGAACAAATTACTTCCAAAATCATTTGCTTGCACCAAAAATGTTCTTAAGTTCCTATGAACCTCAATCCGTTGGTTTTGATCCGCAATTTGGAGAGAGAATTTATCGAAGAGTAGGTGGATACTTTCAAACCCACAAGTATTTTGACTATGTTATAGAAGCCAACTTAGATTACTTTCCCAAAGTACAAAATCCATCCGGGTGGTTTCATGAAACACTGAATAAGATACAAGAGCCAACTGCCGTTGTGGTTCATCTTCGTGAACATTACCCCTGGTTGAGCGGGACTTTTGTGCGGTGTGGAATGGAATACTATGGAAAAGCATTGGACCTTCTAGAAAAAGAACTAGGACCCCTCAAACTTATCATCTTTGGTACCCCCGATATAGATGTTAAGTCATACATACCATCTAGAGCGCTCGAAAACTATGAATTTCTATCCAAGCCTGAAAATTCACCAGACGTAGAGTCACTCGTGTTGATGTCAAAGGCAAGAGCGATTGTCACAGCGAACTCAACCTTCTCTTGGTGGGCGGGCCGATTGGCAACAGAAAAGCAAGTCGTTATTGCTCCTCAAAATGTTTACGTAAACAAACCAAATCCAATTGATTTTTATCCCAAAAACTGGATAACTTTGTAGCTACCTCGAAAAGAACCATCTTGTATTTTTATCAAGACTTGATGTCAGTGTGTCGAGTTCATGAGGAATCGGTCTGTCAGATCCCAGCGTTCTAAAACGATCCTTACGATGGAAGGTAAATTCAGCAAATCTAGGAAACTTTATATCTCCAATCTTAAAGTAACCCGTAGAAGTATTTGGATGAATGTGAACGACATCAAAGTTCGATAGAATTCTTTCAAATAAGGGTTTAATAAAGAGTTCAAATTGTACTTTATCCAGCCAATGATCAATTCGGTGAAATTCGACTATAATAATCCGAAAACGCAATAGATTTAGGTCATTTGTTGCAAATAGAGCTTCATATTCGCCCGATTCTATATCCATTTGAAGCATAAGATCACCTGGCGGTGAAATTCTTATCAAATCTTCTAATGATATACTCGATGAATTTGTAGTAGAAGCAACCAAAGTACGAATGTATTTATCACCTTCGTTTAAGTGACTTGGTGCCACAAAGGGATCAACTAAGATTGAATTGATTTTAAATTGATTATAAAGTTCATCTTCGAATCTTCTTGAAACACCTATTCCAGGCGAAATTAGCGCACTTATTCCCTCTAGATCATTTGGAAGTAGATAACTACCATCACCCATTCCGCCCATGCGAATTAATTCAAATCCATTATTGATAGGTCTAATTTGATTTATTAAAGTCAACAGCTCAGATCTAGAAATGATTTTTCTTGGCGCATATCGAAGTCGTTTTAAAATAGTTGATGCTAGCCACAAAACCTTAACTTTGGTTCGATACATCTATATAGCCTAGGATTCGTGCAATTGTGACAGGATTTCCAACTTCAAGACCTTGACTATCCTCAATAATTTGGATGAAATTTCCAGCTTCTAGTAAGAGTTTTGGATTACCCATGTCCAGCCATGAAGTTCCCCGCGACATCTTTAACACGGTTAAGTTTCCCTCAGAAAGATAGATATTGTTGAGTTGAGTAATTTCAAGTTCCCCTCTTGGGGATTTTTCTATTCTTTTGGCCTTACTTGGCGCCGTCTCATCGTAGAAATATAAACCTGGTATTGCCCAATTCGATTCGGGCTTGTTAGGTTTCTCAACAATTTTCAGTGGCAAGTCTTGTTTATCAAAAGTGACCACACCAAAGTCGGAGGGATTAGAAACATGATGCGCAAGAATGGTAGCTCCAGAAGTAGAAATTCTGTTGACCAAGTCCCGCCCTAAGCCTGGTCCGTAAAGTAAATTATCACCTAATATCAAGACGGAAGAATCACCTGCCAGGAAGTCCTCCGCAATTATAAGTGCTTCTGCAATTCCGTTGGGTTCACTCTGCACCGCATATTTGATTTGAATTCCCAAATGAGAACCATTTCCAAAGAGAGCCTGAAAATGTGGTTGATTCTTGATATCCGAAATTATGAGTATTTCTCGAATTCCTAGCAACATGAGGGTTGAAAGTGGGTAATAGACCATGGGTTTGTTGTAAACAGGAAGCAATTGTTTACAGATCACATCTGTCAACGGCTTAAGTCTAGTTCCCGAACCACCAGCGAGAAGAATGCCCTTCATGTGTACACAATAGCCGTTCTACGGCCTAAAATCGGCGTATGAGAGTATTGGTCACTGGTGGTGCAGGGTTTATTGGATCAAATTATGTCAAGAATCGCTTAATTCATCGCGATAACGATCTTGAAAAAATCATAATTCTTGATGATTTAACATATGCGGGAACACTTGAAAATGTCCAAGGATTTCAAGATGATCCTAGAATTGAATTCGTAAGGGGAGACATCTGTAACCAGAGCCTGGTCGAAGAACTTTTCTTTGAGGTTGACGAAGTCGTTCACTTTGCCGCGGAATCACATGTTGACAGGTCTATAAACAGCAGTGATGATTTCATCAGAACAAATGTTTCCGGAACAAATACTTTACTAAAGGTTTTAAGAGCGCACCCAAAGACAAGATTTTTGCATGTCAGTACTGACGAAGTATATGGAACAATAGATAATGGGAGTTGGACCGAAAATTCACCACTTCAACCAAACTCCCCTTATGCTGCAAGTAAAGCCTGTTCGGATTTACTTGCACTCTCATATCAGAAAACTTATGGACTGGATATTCTGATTTCCCGTTGTTGTAATAATTACGGTCCAAATCAGTTCCCGGAAAAGATAATCCCTTTGTTTATAACCAATCTGATTGAAGGAAAAAAATTACCCGTTTATGGAAATGGACAAAACATCCGAGAGTGGATACATGTTGATGATCATTGTGTGGCATTGGATAAAATTCTTGCGAACGGGCGCCCCGGAGAAATTTACAATATCGGTTCTGGCTTTGAATTGAGTAACCTAAACCTAACAAAAATCCTTATAGAGTCATTTGGAAAAGATGACAGCGAAATTTCATTTGTGGCTGATCGACTTGGACACGATGCCCGTTATTCACTCGACTCGAGTAAAATCAAAAGAGAGTTTGGTTTTAGTCCCGAAGTAAGCTTCACAGAAGGTCTCGAAAATACTGTTAAATGGTATTTAGAGAATGAAAATTGGTGGAAACCTAAAGTTATTGACTGAATGACGCAACTACGCTCTGCACATAATTGATCATCGGATTTGAAATGGTTGGGGATACGCCGACAAAAAACACTTTGCTCAATACTTGAGACGCATTTGGATAATCTTTCCAATTTCCATATTTTCGATATGCAGGCTGGAGTAGTAAATTACCAGCAAAGTAGTTCCTAGTTTGAACTCGGTTGTTTTCAAGGTGAGAAACTAGTGATCGCTTCAAACTTGAGGAGTCACATATATAAGGAGCGCCAAACCAAGAGGTTGTAGCATTTTCATGTTCTTGAATGCCAATCACCCCACTAACTCGTGAAAAGATTTCATCCATTTTAATCTTATTTTGTCTTCTCAAATTTTCAATCAAGTCAACTTTTTCTAATTGAATAATTCCTATGGCTCCTTGTAAATCTAAAGGCTTAAGGTTGTATCCGACATTATCAAAAACATATTTATGGTCAACTACATCTTCACAATCTGGAATCCACGTATCAAAGCGCTTCTTGCAAGTGCCGTCGGTCAATAGGTTCTGTCTTCCAACGCAATAGCAGCTGCGCCCCCACCAAGCATAGCTCCGGGCCAACTTAATCATATCCTCATTCTTACTCGAAACCATCCCACCTTCCATTGTAGTCATGTGGTGGGCTGGGTAGAAAGAACACGAAGCAGCTACCGAATAGTCTGTTAAGAACTTACCTCCCCATTTACTACCAAGAGAATCACAATTATCGGAGATAATTTTTATATCTTTTGAATCACAAATTTCTAACAGGAAATCTAAATCGTAAGAATTACCTAGAACAGGAGAGGAAAAAACAGCCCGCGTTTTCTTAGTTATAGCCTTTCGAACTAAATCTAAGTCCCAATTCAAGTCATTCCATGTGATATCAACGAAAACAGGGATTAATCCATTTTGGATAATCGCACTTGTCGTAGTTGGAAATCCAACGACCGATACAATAACCTCATCGCCATCATTCCACCCATAAAACTTTTTAAGTGCGGCAACCATTACCAGGTTGGCGGAACTACCCGAGTTGACCATAAGAGAAGCTTCAAATCCAAACTTCTTGGAAAAACGGCGTTCAAACTTGTCAACTTTTTCTCCCGATGTTAACCAAAATCCAGACATGAGGGCCTCAACCGCTGCGGATATTTCCTTTTGGTCCCAGTAAGGTCCAGAGTAATAAACAGTGTCCTTGCTTGGATCAAAATCCGATCCTCTATTAGCCATATAGGGAAATGATTTCTCATGACTCTGCTCATAATTCCTGATGAAGGCTTCAACGAGTGACTCTTGATTCATAAATTAATTATCTCATCAAGGACGGAATATTTGGGGAGAAATCCAAGTTCCCTCAAAGTCGAAACTTCCAGATAAGCATCCTTTACTTGTACTTTACGATGAAAATCTGGTGCCGAGATTGGTATCAATTTACTCTCACTCGCGAATACTGTTTTTGCTTTCCCCAGCAAGTCCCCAAATCTAGTGGGATTACCTGTTCCCACATTTATAATTCTTGCACTAGGTTGAGACTCAACAATCAAATCAATAGCTCTCACTACGTCCCTAACATCGATGTAGTCTCTGAGAAAGTCTCCCCCTTCATAAACTTCAACATCTCGACCAGCCTTGATTTCCGCAATTAGGTATTGCAGCGCATTCTTTTTCTTTGAGGCTCTTGAATCACCTTTTCCATATACGTTTGACAATCTTAGTATTCGATATTTTATACCGTATGTTTCGCAGTAAGACTTCAAGAACATTTCAGCGGAGAGTTTAGAAATTGAATAGAAACCCCTAGGCTGGCAATACTGATTCTCGCGAAAGGGTGGTTTATTTGAATCCCCATAAACAAACCACGAACTTAAATAATTGATTGAAAAAGTTCCAAACTTTAATCGTAACAATTCTAAATCTGAAATCAATTTAAGTATGTTGCTTTCAACATCCAAGAATGGTTTTTCAAAGACATTGTAGTTATCCGTCGTGCCCAATGCGTAAACTACCTCGGTAAAGCGTGGGTTAGGATTATCTCGATCAACACAATCGACTTGGTTTTTAGAAAAGTTTGTATAAGCGGTTCCTATAAACCCTGTGGAGCCAAACAGAGAAACGGAATTCATATCAACGCATCCTTAAAAAGCGGATTAAAACTCGCCGAATAAATTTTAGAAGTGAAAATAAAATTGCCAAACTAGTGCGAATAGGATAATTTGATAGGTAGCGGCTTAGTCTTTTCAATTCAAACAATTCATGCTTAAGCAAAGCCGAGCTCACTCCGCCCGCACTAAAATCTTTTCTGAAATGAAATGTGAGCGGGGCTTCAACTTTGCCAAAGTGCATACCTAAGTGTAGAGCCTCGAGCCATAATGCGTAATCTTCCGATAAGCCGGATGGAAATCTTAATGTAATTTCACGTCTAAGTAAGACTGACCTTGTAGGGACTACATTCTTAAACAATAAGTCTTGAAATGAAAGCCGAGTCAAAGCGAAATTCTCGACATTTTCAATTTCTTTTTCAGTCGAATCTGTGTATTTCGTCTGGGTGCAAATCATTGTTAAGTCAGGGTTCTCATTAAGTACTTGAATTTGGATTTCTAGTTTTCTAGGGTGCCAGGCATCATCGGCATCTAGAAAAGCAATCCAATCTGTTTCAGACATGTCCCACCCATGATTTCGAGATAATCCAGGACCAAGATTGTGGAAGTTTTTTACTATCACAATGTTTTGGTGAAGGTTTCCTCTCTGAATTTGAAGAAGCAAATCGAAGGTTCCGTCATTTGAATCATCATCAACCAAGAGTATTTTTCCTGGCTTACTTGTTTGATTTAGGACGGATTCTACAGCTCTTGTGACGTAACCTCGCGAATTAAAACATGGAATAACTACTGTTACTTGATCTGAGGTAATCATCCTTGGGAACTCGCCAATCTAACAATTTCGAGAAAATCTTTGATTTCTTTATCTGAGGGACTATCAGGTTGTGCAATTTCTTTTTTTCTACCGCTTTGTGAAGCAACCATAATTGAACTTGCAATTTCTGAGGGGTTGTTAGGATTAAAAAACTCTGCATAGTCAGAGGCAACTTCACGAAATGCGGGTATGTCTGAGCAGGCTAAAGGCGTGCCTACGCTCATCGACTCAATACATGCCCGTCCAAAACCTTCGCTGAAGGATGGATAAACCACGACATCGGCAGCTGTGTACAAATCCTTTAGCTGGATTTGATCTAAGTAACCTGTGAAGTACGTTCTATTCCTTAGCGGGTCTCCTATCATGATGAGTCTCTCCCAGGCTTTTTCGGACTGACCCGTGACGACAAAACTAAAATCTGAACTCTTCCCTTGGAGAATTCGAAGCGATTCAACTAGGTTCTTAAGGTTCTTTCTATTTTCGTATCCACCGGTATATAAGATTATGAGCGGAGCATTTCCAAACGAATGACGTAATTCAATTATGCTTCTCGAAGTTGGCTTATGTTGTAAGAATTCCATTCCAAGATAATTTCCTATGACTAAGATTTTATCGAGAGGAAATAGGTCTCTCGTGGCAATCGCTTCTTTTGTTGATTCTGATACAGTCACAACATAACTAGCCTGATTCAAACTTTTCCTTAGTGCTCGTGTGTAATATCCAACTTGGAGCGACGAGTACAGCGAAGGTACCTCTAAAAAGCATAAATCATGAACAGTTACAATTGAAGGAATCGACTTTGGCAAATCCACGTCGAAATAAGGAGAAAAGATCAGTTTGGGTCTAAGAATGTTTGCCAGTAACCTAAATGAAACAAAATTATATAGAAAATGGCTAATCTTTCGAGGTAATCGGTGAACCCATAAGACTTTTAAGGTTTTCAGGTCGATACCGAATTTGAGAGACGTCTTGTCGGCATCCGGGCCGACAAGGACAACCTGTTGGCTTTGTTCATTAACGAGAATCTCTACCACGCTCCGCAACCAAATGCTTATTCCCCCTGAATAAAGAGCGGGATTTTTCGCCTCTACCCAAATCACCATTTAGGTTTCCTCATTCGCGTAGCAATAAACTCAATCAATTTGGCAATAAAAATAGCTTGCTTGAAGAAAACACGTAAGATTGCAAGTAGAGCAAGGTTTCTTCTACCTCTCAAACATTGATTGAGCGCTTCTAAGAATTGTTGGAGTGCACCTGATACCAATCCAAGACTCATCAACACCCCAGAGACATCTAAACTATTCGCAATTCCTACAACCTTGGGTCTTTCAATGGTCAAGATTGACTCTGCTCGGTTGATATATGTGTGGTGTTCCAACACATTAGCCTTTCCTGCTGTTGCAATTTCCTCTAATAAAACTTGATTTGAAAGGAGATGAGTGATTTTTTGAATGATATCTTCAATACCTTGGTACTCGACAAATTCTTTTCCTTCAGTAAAAATATCTTCAACTCCATTTTGAGAAACCTTATTGGTTATCAATAAGGCTCCAGCACCTAGAGCTTCAAAAAATCTCATATTTAAATCATTCATGGGACTAAAATTAAAAACAATTTTTGAGTTCATGTACAAATTGAACAATTCGCTTGGATTGCAATTTCCAATAAAAGTATTCGGGAAGTAAGTTTCAATTGCTGACAAATATTCTTTTCTTTCAGGATATACATTCCAATTTGTCGAACCCGCATAAGCAATATCGAAATTTCTAACTTTTGATTCCGTCTTAGGTCCACCATAAGCCAGTGGCAACCAAGAAACCGATTTTATTCCGTCCCCTAATAGTGAATCAACAAATGACTTTTGGGCAAGAAAGGTATGATCAAACAGGCGACTAATTCTTAAATGCTTCAAATAATCATTATGAGTATCAATACCCCACCAGTACTTAGGGCAGCTTAAATTGGAGAAATTAACTGGGAAAATACCCATCTCCCCACCCTCAACAAAAAGCAACAAATCAGGTTGGAGATTGTTGGTCACAACATATTCTTGGACATCGAAAACCCCTATGACCAAATGATTTGCTCTTATGTTTTCTACATCTGAAATTGCGATTACCTCTATGCCCAAATTTCGAAAAGCATCAATCAAGTAATTTGCCGGAGCTATTGAGTTAAGAGATGAGATGACTAAAATTTGTTGGATCACTTGTCATAACCCCACTTACCGAGAAAATACTGAGTATTTCTTTCGTGTAATTCAAGAGTGTCTATTTTGGTGTTTAGGTAATCAATGTAAGTTCGATGTGCGCTTACACCATGGTATTCATTATGAGTTATGTCTAGATGCGGCATGACTTTGCACTTCCACCCAAACTTTCTAAGTGAAAAACTGAAATCAACCTCTTCGCAACCGGCTGGAGAATAAGCAACATCAAAACCACCAACTTCAAAATAGGCAGTTGTCCTAACCAAGAACAAAAACCCAGAAATTACGTCTGAGTATTCTGGTTTATCCAAACCAACGTACTTTTCAGGTCGTCCGTTTGAATATACATCGCCCTTTGGGCCGACCTGAGCAACTTCCTTCTCAGAATCTAATATTTGCGAAAGGGTTTCTATTGCGTTGGGCCCAATTCTAACGTCATCACTCACATAACAGAGATATTGACCTTGTGCCATTTCAGCACCCATGTTCCAGGAACGTGCAACTCCCACATTAACGCTGTTCAAAACGTATTTTGTAACTCGGGTGTCTTTTGTAACAAAATTAATTAAACCCCTTTCAGTCGAATTGCAAATAATTATGATCTCATAATCTAAGTCCACATTATTTTGAATATCATTTAGCAGATCTTTGATTGTAGATCTTGGCATAAAAAACCTTTTTTTGTTTAATGGTCGTTGCAAATAAAGGACAGGAATAATAAAACTTATTTTTGGTGTACTCATAATGCGATTTTCGACTCCAATTCCTCCCAGAAAAGAGTTGCAGCACCTTCAACGTTCTCCGGTTTAGAGAGATCAAATGGAAATGACATAGCACCTACATTCTCATTTACGATGAGATTACAACCTGATAAGGCAGCTTCTACGACAACTCGACCCTGTGGCTCTGGCCAACGAGGTAAAAATACAAAGTTTCTTGCTCGGTTCATGTATCTTGGAATATCGGAATAAGGCACTTTGCCTAGATAGTTTCCAAAATCAAGAGTAATTGAAGGGTGAACATCACCTATTATGAAAAGATTCTTATCTGAGTAGTCTCTTTTGAGAATATTGAAACCTTTAGCTTCTGAAACAACTCCTACGAAAAGGTAGTCGATATCTCGAGTCAAACCTTGATTGGTAAACACTTTGGTGTTGATCAATGGCTTGAGAATGACACTCTTTTCAGAGTCATCAATTCCTAGTACGTTGTTTGTTGTCTTTTTGTGTAGAGGGCTTACATAAACATTCACTAAAGAATTCAGGAAACTATCTCTGATTATTTTTTTCTGTGAAAAGCAAGTTTGTTGAAAGTCAAGAGAAGCAACATTACGCTTCAAGTTCACCTTAGATTTGTGTAAACATGGATTAGAGCTTATTCCGGAACATGGCAAGTAACCTAAATTGCATATGTCGGTGTAGGCATTTGTCAGATGTATAAATGGTCTATTTTTAACAATTTCATCGATCCAACTATTATTAAATCGAATCCACGACCCTCCACTCTTTAAGGTCTCTGGATAATTGAAGATATCCACCAAGAAGTCAAAATCTGCATAGTCGCTGTAGTTTCGAGATTTATTGCGAGCTGAAGTGAAAGTAAACTCATGTCCTCGATCCATTCCAGACTGTATTAACTCCTTGTTGACTTGCTCCCCCCCGCCATTAAACTTGAATGGATTTAAGTATGAAACAAAATTGATTTTCATCCGACGGATTTCTTCACAGCAAACTTATATACACTTACATGGGATTGTATAAATGACTCCACATTAAATTCAGAGATCATTTTTAGTTTAGCTTTTTCTCCCATTTGTGCCCTTAATTTGCGGTTCTTGGCGAGCTCATTGATTCTCTCTGACATAGCGCCTATGTCATTAACCAGATATCCAGTTTCACCATCATCAATCACCCCTTCAATTGATCCAACATTCAGAGCCACCGTGGGAATTCCAGCCATACTTGCCTCGGCCAGCGCAATAGGTTGTGCCTCATTATCTGAGGTGAGTATCCCGATATCAGAAATTCCCCATACAAATTCTGGCGTACTCCAACCAGTGAATTTTAGATTTGGAAGAGTGCATTTTGATACCTGGTCAAAGAGTTCGCCACTTCCACCCATCACAAAATTCAGATCAGGATTCATGGAGGCGAGTTGAATAACTCTTTGCGGTTTTTTTACTTCAGCAAACCTGCCTAACCAACCAACAATTACTTGATCATCCAAGAACCCTAGTGATCGTCGAGCGGAATAACGTTCTGCAATTTTAAGTTCTTCAATTCCTGGTTTTACCAGGTAATATTGCAATTCTTGTCCAACACCTGCCTTTAACAATTCTTGTTTTACACGATTGCCAGAGACGATGATCATTTGCGTGAACTTCGATAGGTTATTCTCTATTGATATTAGTGCTCGCGTTTTGTTTTTACCAAAATAACCATAGAGTAAGTGACCATGGTAGGTGTGCACAACCGCAGGTTTATTTCTGCGAATACTTATTACTGCGAGCCTTCCAAGCAATCCGGCTTTCGAGGTGTGAGTATTAATTACATCAGGTCTATGAATCTTGATTTGGTGTCTAATTTGAAAGAACGAGACTAGATCATTTAATGGGGAGATGGATCTTCCCATTTTGCTAATTCTTATTACATTGAATTGTTTGAAATTGAGGTCTTCAGTTTCTCCCCCTTGAACATGTCCGCAAAGAATTCGGGTTTCATAGCCTTCATTCATCAGCCCGCTCGTAAGAATTTCAAGCCATTTGGCAGTTCCACCCTGATTGACACGGGTAATGATCTGCATAATTTTCATGCCCATACTCTAACAATAAGGCTACTACAGGTCGGTTTGGGTTGAATTTGATTTAGAATATCTGTCTACAACTACTATTCAGCCATGGAACTAATGAAGTCAAAGCTTGTGACTGAATCTGTGATTTTTCGGGCCTTAAGAGTTCTTCCAAAGTCTGATAAACCTAAGATCGCGATTGTCGCAATTATGCAAGTTTTTCTTGGATTCTTGGATTTACTTGGCGTAGCGGTTATCGGAATTCTTGGGGCATTGGCGATTACGGGAATTCAATCTAAAGCACCAGGTAACAGAGTTTCAAAGTTCTTGGAAATTGCCCAATTAGACGGTTTGGTATTTCAAAGGCAAGTAGCAGTTTTAGCTGTTGTCGCAGCTTTTGTGCTTATTATTAGAACCATATTCTCAGTATTGATTACCAGAAGAGTTTTTTACTTCTTGAGTCATCGCGGAGCTACCATTTCAGCAAGTTTAACTTCGCGTTTACTCTCAAGGGATTTACTGTTCATTCAAAGTCAATCGACACAGCAAACTCTTTTTTCAATCACAACCGGTGTAAATTCCGTTACGTTGGGAATACTAGGTAACGCCACAACTTTACTGTCGGACGCATCTTTATTGTTGATTATGACGGTCGGGCTATTTATTGTTGATCCAGTGATTGCGTTAAGTACATTAGGTTTGTTTGGCGGACTTGGACTTTTTCTTTATTTACGAATGAATGTGAAGGCTCAAAAACTTGGCGCTGAAAATTCTATCCTAAGCATATTTAGTAATCAGCAAGTTATTGAAGTCCTAGATTCGTATCGCGAGTTAGTTGTTCGAAATCGACGTGACTATTACTCACGGCAGATTGCAAGAGTTCGCCATGATCTGGCTGAAACAACGGCAGAGTTGCAGTTTATGCCGAATATAAGCAAATATGTCATTGAATCTGGTGTAGTGCTGGGTGCAATTGTTGTAAGTGGAATTCAATTTCTATTCCAAGATGCTGCTCATGCTGTTGCAACTCTCTCAGTTTTCTTGGCATCTGGGACAAGGATTGCACCAGCAATTATGCGATTACAACATAGCGCTATTTCGCTAAGATCGAGCGTGGGTAGTGCAGCTACGACTCTTGAACTAATTGAAACTCTTGCCAAAGCAGATCCAATAGAAAACACTTCCGATGAAGTAAGCGTTAATCATGAAGGGTTCGAGCCCAATATTTCGATGAGCCAAGTTTCTCTTAAGTACCCTGGCAACCAAGAATGGGCGTTGAAAGACATAAACCTAAAAATTCTTCCAGGGGAGTCGGTAGCCATAGTTGGACCTTCGGGCGCGGGCAAAACGTCACTCGTAGATGTCTTGCTAGGAGTATTGCCAGTCGATTTTGGTGAGGTAAAGATTTCCAATAATTCTCCGAGCGAGACAATTACAAGGTGGCCTGGTGCGATTTCATATGTTCCACAAGATGTCACGATTTCAAATGCAACGTTTGGAGAAAACGTCTCCCTTGGCTTCCCGGCCGACAAAAACAAGGAAAAATACGTTTGGGATGCCCTAGAGGTTGCACAACTAAGAGACTTCGTAATGTCTCTTCCGGATGGACTTGACACTCTAGTCGGGGAGCGGGGAACAAAGATTAGCGGTGGCCAGCGTCAGCGCCTTGGGATCGCACGGGCGATGTACACAAAGCCGAAACTCCTTGTTTTGGATGAAGCCACGAGTTCTCTTGATGGGCAAACCGAATCGGACATATCGAACGCTATCCAAAAGCTAAAGGGAGATGTGACGATCGTCATGATCGCCCATAGGCTTTCAACGGTACGGAACGTCGACAAGGTGGTTTATTTGGAAAAAGGACAAATCTTGGCGGTTGGAAGTTTTGAAGAGGTGAGAGCTCAAGTGTCTGACTTTGATAGTCAAGCATCACTCATGGGGTTGTAGCCTTATTGGACACGCTCAAACCCTCAATACGCACTTTACTCTTACTTATCCCGTAGACTAGAGACCTGATTCCGGCAGGCTTGTTTCTCGCTGCCATTCGGCGAAAGCCCTGCGTTCTATCCCCAACTTCCCCCATCCACGCTCAATTTACGCTCAACCCACCGCAACCCAGGAAACTTTCTAAAGAAAGTTTCCAAAAGGGCACAACATTTGGCCCCCGGCGGTGTCTTACTAAGTAGAGGGCAAGACGTTGCCTTCGTTTTACAAACTCGCGGGAGTTACTCAAATGGCACTATTGAAGTCGAAAGCGGCGAAAGCAGCTGCAGCGACCGATGCCGCCCGCAGCGTGAGTCCCTTAGACGCTCAAGCAACACAAGGCTCAGCAGCTGATTGGTCTATTGCCCAGCTATCAGCAATCTACACAGAGCACCGCACACAGCTTGTCTCTCAGGCTCGTCGCATCACCAAGAATGAGGCTGAAGCAAACGAGATCGTCCAGGAAGCATTCCTAAAGTTCATGCTTGCTGCACCAGATCTAGATTCAGCAGATCGTGCGATCGCATACCTTCGCACATCAGTGAACAACCTTGCGTTGAACGTAATCCGCGCTCGCGGTGCACGTCCAAACTTGGTTGCAATCGACGCTGACACAACCCAAGAACGCTTGAACGAGATCGCATCTGAAAACCACGTCGATCTTGATACAACTATTACTGCAGCCGAAGATGCCGCGATTATCCGCGAAGCACTTGCTCGCCTAACCAGTGACCAGCGCACAGCGCTAGTTATGTGGGAAATGGAAGGCCGCACAACAGAAGAAATCGCAACAGCTTTGAACACAACACCAGCAAATGTTCGCCACATCTTGGTGCGCGCTCGCAAGTCAATGGTCCGCGTTCTTGAGGACTGGATCGTTGATGAAAAGACTGGCCTGACAGCACTTAACGCACTTTCAACAACGTACAAGAAGACAGTTGAAATCGCGCAGAAGTCATCAAAGGCAGCCCTTTCTCTTCTTCTGGTTATCACAGCTTTCCTAGGTTTTAACTCAATGACTGGAAATGAAAGCCCAGTAATGCCAGTTGTTGCCCAGATTGAAACAGAGACTTCACCAATGTCTCCTGTTGCTCCTTCTGCATCTGCGACAGCAACTGCCAAGGCACAAGCTGCAGCAACAGCTGCTGCAAAGAAGGCCCAGCAAGCAGCGATCAACGCAAAGATCGCAGCACTTTCATTCTTTGGTCTTGATAACAACGGGGTCCCAACAGGCTTCTCTGTAACAGATGAAGAATCTGTAGCTGGTAAGGCTCGTGTGACTAAGGGAATTTCAACCGTTGGATCAGTAGGAATTGTGATTAACAACCAGTTCATCACAGGTTCAGTTGGTCCAAACGTTCTAATCGATCAGTTGATCACAATCGATGGAACAGGTACTAACTACGACATCAACAACATCAACGTTGGCTTTGCTGGTTC
>Ga0315899_10002066_pt1 | contig 22482 bp, 11 predicted proteins | sample LakEriMetagenome_2_FD_203518 | JGI IMG/M metagenome (GOLD analysis project Ga0315899, IMG submission 203518) | Freshwater fungal communities from buoy surface, Lake Erie, Ohio, United States - Buoy 4 MA112 | ecosystem: Environmental > Aquatic > Freshwater > Lake | place: USA: Lake Erie, Ohio... | reverse complement strand
GTACATCAGCTACTACAACACACAGCGCCGTCACTCATCACTAGGCTATCTGACGCCGGTAGAGTTTGAAGCGGTCGCATGAGCGGCGCAAGCTCCCGCGTGGCCCCAAAAAACGGCACCACCTCAACCCGAAGTGTCAACGAGGGAGCTACAGCACACGCCCCATCGCTCATCCGCCACGGCCAACCATCCCGGATCTACTTCGCTAACGCCTCACGTCACCAACGTCTTAAGTGGCCGTAGGCCACGAAATGGTAACCCGAAGTGTCAACGAGGGAGCTACAGCACACCCCCCATCGCTCATCCGCCACGATCAATATCCCGATCCACTTCGCTAACGCCTCGCGTCACCAATGTCATAAGTGGCCGTAGGCCACGCAATGGTAACCCGAAGTGTCAACGAGGGAGCTACAGCACACGCCCCGTCGCTCATCCGCCACGGCCAACCATCCCGGATCTACTTCGCTAACGCCTCACGTCACCAACGTCTTAAGTGGCCGTAGGCCACGAAATGGTAACCCGAAGTGTCAACGAGGGAGCTACAGCACACCCCCCATCGCTCATCCGCACGGCCAACATCCCGGATCCTCTTCGCTCACGCCTCGCGTCACCAATGTCTTAAGTGGCCGTAGGCCACGCAATGGTAACCCGAAGTGTCAACGAGGGAGCTACAGTACTCGCCCCATCGCTCATCCGCCACGATCAATATCCCGATCCACTTCGCTAACGCCTCACGTCACCAATGTCGTAAGTGGCCGTAGGCCACGCAATGGTAACCCGAAGTGTCAACGAGGGAGCTACAGCACACGCCCCATCGCTCATCCGCACAGCCAACATCCGTGTAAAATATCTTAGGTTTTTTGCGCAATTTTTCATGGCGAGCTACTGGGGTTTCTGCGACATTGTTGGGATGAAATCCTTGTGTAACCCTCGGCGGAATGGAACCTCATACGCCATTAATCGCATGGAATGGTAGTTTCACGCGGTCGCTTGAAACCACTCTGTCTTGAAAACAACTACTTGAAAATCCTCTCCCATTGAACATTCAGGAGCATTTGAATGGCAAAAAAAGTTCGTGTAGCAATGATCGGCCTAGGCTTCGGCTCGGAATTCATTCCGATCTATCAACGGCATCCCAACGCAGAAGTTATTGCGGTGTGCCGTCGCAACGAGAAGGAATTGCATGAGACGGCTGACAAGTTCGGGATTCCGAATCGGTACACCGACTACGAGCAAGTCCTTGCCGATCCTACTGTGGATTTCGTTCACATCAATTCACCGATTCCCGATCACGCTTGGATGAGTCTTAAAGCACTCAATGCAGGTAAGCACGTCATGTGCACCGTGCCGATGGCTACGACGATCGAAGAGTGCGATCAGATCTGCGAAACCGTGGCGAAGACCGGATTGAAGTACATGATGGCCGAAACCGTCGTCTACAGCCGCGAATTCCTCTTCTTGAAAGAAATGTATCAGAAGGGTGAATTGGGCAAGATCCAGTACCTAGCTGCTTCGCACCCACAAGACATGGAAGGTTGGCCGGAGTACTGGGAGCGCATGATTCCCATGCACTACGCAACCCACGTGGTTTCCCCAGTTCTCGGACTTCTAAACGGTCGTGCGGAATACGTCTCATGCTTTGGATCCGGATCCATTCGTTCGGATCTGGCTAAAAAGTCCGGGAATTCCTTCGCAGTGGAATCTTGTCATATCAAGATCAAAGATAGCGATGTGGCTGCCCATATTTGGCGGTTCCTTTTCGATACCGCACGTCAATACCGCGAAAGCTTTGATGTGTATGGAACCAAGAAGAGCTTCGAATGGTCGCTGGTCGAAGGCAAACCGCATATTCTGCACACTGCCAAGAAGCCTGAACATGAGATCGCTTCGGAAGTCGAAGTTCCAGATTATGCTCATCTGCTTCCTGAACCGATTCGGCCCTTTACGCAATCCATTCAAGACGCCGATCACTTGTCGTTCATCCAAGGTGGCGGCCACGGTGGTTCCCACCCGCACTTGGTGCACGAGTTCGTCAGTGCATTGGTAGAGAATCGCGATCCATGGCCCAATGCTGTTACCTCGGCAAACTGGACCTGCGTCGGGATCTGTGCTCACCAAAGCGCTGTCGAAGGTGGCAAGATTGTTCAACTGCCAAGCTTCACCCTCGGTTAGAAATGAATTCGAAAAGCAGAAAAGGTATGCCTGAAAAACTAGGCATACCTCATACTGCTTACGGAATAAGCAGGGGACTTTTACAAAATGGACGATGCCGTCGATAAAGACGAAAACGTCAACAACGTCAACAACGTCAACAACGACGGTAAGAGTCCAGCGGAAACGGTCGCTTCAAACACTAACTCACCGGTGCGAATACACTAGTGAAATCATCCACTATCAACGATCCTCAGGATACCATGATGTTCAATATGCTCAGGCAATTCTACGGTAAGCGCGGTTCATGTCGCTTGCCATTAACGGCAGGGGGCCCAATGCTGGTCGCTCTCCTGCTGACCTTCCTATTCTCCTCGATGAATGTCGGTCGGTCGCAAAACAACGAGGCGACTAGCAAACCGCTAAAGGTTCTCTTTCTCGGAGACCAAGGACACCATCGTCCAGCGGACTTGTATCGCGTTCTGGGTCCATCGATGAAAAAGTTCAGCATTGAGCTGACTTACAGCGAAGACGTACCGAGCTCTCTGAACGCAAAGCGACTCGCAGAATTCGATGCGTTGTTGATCTATGCAAACATCGATCAACTTGGACCTGAGCAAGAAAAGGCCATGCTTGATTACGTTGCCGAAGGCCATGGGATCGTGCCTTTGCACTGTGCATCGTACTGCTTCCGCAACTCAAAAGCCTACGTAGAACTCGTCGGTGCTCAATTTAAAGAGCACGGTGGCGAACGCTTCACGACCCATATCGTCGAGCCAGAACACCCCATCATGAAGGGCTTCGGTGGTTTCGAAAGCTGGGATGAAACCTACGTCCACCACATGCATAACTCCAAGGATCGAATTGTTCTTGAAGAACGCCGCCAAGGAAAACTCGCTGAAGGTACTTCGGCTGAACCTTGGACATGGGTTCGTACCCACGGAAAAGGTCGCGTCTTTTACACCGCCTGGGGACACAACATGGATACCTGGGGTAACCAGGGCTTCCAAAACCTCGTCGCTCGCGGCATCTCTTGGACTTGCCAACGCAGCCCTGAAGCCCTCCCGGCTTTCCGCGATGCGAATCGGTTCGACATTCCCAAACTCTCGGTTGCTCGCACCGATGTAGCTCCCTTTACCTACACCGAAGTCGGCAAGGAAATCCCGAACTATCAACCGGGTGCACGAGGGGGTCAAGCTGAACCGATGACGAAGATGCAGGACCCACTCACTGCAACCGAATCGATCAAACACTATGTTGCTCCGGAGAACTTCGCTGTGAAACTCTGGGCGATGGAAGCGAACACCCTCGACGGAGAAGCCGACTTAAGCCTAGCCGGTCTCGGCGGAAAACCGATCGCTATGAATTGGGATCATCGCGGCCGACTCTGGGTCTGCGAAACCGTCGATTATCCGAACGAGCTGAAGCCTCAAGGAGAGGGCCGCGACCGTATCCGAATCTGCGAAGATTCGAATGGCGATGGAAAGGCCGATAAGTTTACCGTCTTTGCTCAACACCTAAGCATCCCAACGGCCATCGTTGCTTATCGAGACGGTGTTGTCGTCCAAGATGGTACCAAGACGGTATACCTCAAAGACACCAACGGCGATGATGTCGCAGACTTCCGCCAAGAACTCATCACGGGATGGGGAATGGGCGATACTCACGGTGGAGTAAGCAACTTCCAATGGGGCCTAGATAACTGGGTTTGGGGGATGCAAGGCTACAACGATTCGCGACCTGTAATCAACGGTGAGCGTCAACAAGGGTTCCGGCAAGGCTTCTGGCGTTTTGCTCTTACCGCTGGCGCTTCCGACGAAACTGCACCTGCTTTCGCCCTGGACAAAGAAGGCAAAGCTACCACCGAGCGAACCGATGATTTCGATAAACATTCGGTGCGCGTCTCCAAACTCGAATTCGTTCGCTCTACCAATAACAACACGTGGGGGATTGGCATCAGCGAAGATGGCTTGATCTTCGGTTCGACCGCTAACGGCAACCCAAGCATCTTTATGCCAGTACCGAACCGCTACTATGAAAAAGTCTCAGGATGGGCTCCACAAGTTTTGAGCAACATCGCTGACGGTTACAAGTTCGCGTCGGTGACCGATAAGGTCCGGCAAGTCGACTGGCACGGTGGTTACACCGCTGCAGCTGGTCACGCCTTGTACACCGCGCGGAATTATCCCAAAGATTGGTGGAACCGAATCGCTTTCGTTTGCGAACCAACCGGTCACATCGTCGGTGGTTTTGTTCTCAATCGCGATGGAGCTGGCTACCGTTCGACAAACCCATTCAATTTGGTCGCCAGCGACGATGAATGGGCTTCGCCAATCATGGCTGAAGTTGGCCCTGACGGGAATGTTTGGTATCTCGATTGGTACAACTTCATTGTTCAACACAACCCTACCCCCAACGGTTTCCAGACTGGCAAGGGCAATGCATATGAGACCAAGCTGCGAGATAAACGCTTCGGCCGTGTCTACCGAGTTGTATACAACGGTGATAGGGGGCTGTCAGCTCAAGAGTTGGCAGCATCCGACGCCTTGGTAAGTGGTGGACTGAACAGTTCCGACGAGAAGAAACTCGTGGCTGCACTGCAACATTCGAATATGTTTTGGCGCAAGGCCGCACAACGACTTTTGATCGAGAAAGAAACACTATCAGATGAGACCATCAATGCTCTCGCGGCTCTTACCCTCGCGTACAAAGTCGACGCTATCGGAAACGATCCGGCTGCAATCCATGCAATTTGGGTCCTCAGTGCCCATGGCAAATGGAACGGTGACGCATTGCTCAGTACCCTCAAGCATCCAAGCGACGCTGTATTACGTAACGCGATTGCTGCCGCGGAACCTAACAGCGCCACGTTACAAGCGATTCTCGGCAGCCGAGCGTTGGAATCGGACGATCCGCAATTGCGATTGGCTGCCATGCTCAAGCTCGCGGATTGCCCAAGCGAAGCGGTCTCCACAGGGACCAAATCGATTGGCGAACGACTTTCGAACCCAAGCTTAGTCACCCTAAGTGGCGGTCCAGAAGATCGTTGGCTACTCGATGCGTGGACAAGTGCCGCAAGCGCCCACGCACCAGAAGTCCTGCCACGATTGCTTCGTGAGAAATCACTTCAAGCCTCGCCTGAATTCCTGAACCGAGTCGCTATCGTCGCCGAACACGCAGCGCGAAATAAACTCTCGCCTCAAGCCTTCGGCGGCTTGATCGCCAAAGATTCTAATCCGCAAATCACAGGTGCTGTGATTCGTGGGTTAGTCGAAGGTTGGCCGAAAGACTACCAAGTCACGTTACCTGAGGATATCAGCAATCGGCTGGTCTCCGATTGGCTATCGGGTGACATGCCCCTTGAGTCCAAAGGTCAAGTCGTTCAACTCGCCACAGCCCTTGGCGTTCGCAAGCTTGACGAAGCCATCGCATCGATCCGCAAGGAACTTGTAGATCGGTTAGGCAAAGCAGACTCGCAAAACGATGAGAGGCTCCAAGCTGCCAAGCAGATGGTGATTCTCGAAGCGGTTAATCCCAAGGTTGTCGATACGCTGCTTGAGCAAGTCACGCCGCAATCGACTCCGGAATTCTCATCCGGAATCGTCGCAGCCCTCGGCGCATCGAAAGCCCCAGGCTTGACGAAGACTCTGATCGAGAAGGCCAAGTCGCTGCCACCGGATTTCTTGAGGAACAGTATCCGAGTGATGTTGGCTCGTCCAGATTCCACCAAAGACTTGATCGAATCGATTGAGGCTGGCGCATTGAGCATCAACGATTTGCAACTCGATCAACGTCAACTCCTACGCGATTACCCCGATGCAAAGATTCGGGAGAAAGCCGTTGCGATGATGAAGTCCTCAGGTGGGATTCCAAATGCTGACCGACAGCGACTTGTTGCTTCTTGGACCGATACAACCCACGACAAGGGGAATGCAAACAACGGTAAGCTCGTATATCAAAAGCATTGCGCTCTTTGCCACAAGCACGGCGAGATGGGGAACCAGATCGGTCCTGAGCTCACCGGCATGTCCGTTCATCCTAAAGAGGAATTGCTCGTCAACATCCTCGATCCGAACCGTAGCGTCGAAGGCAACTTCAGAACCTATAACGTTCAGACTAACGATGGTACGGTCGTCACTGGTATGATGGCTGGCGAAAGCAAGACATCGATCGAATTGGTCAATGTTCAAGGGAAACGAGAAGTGGTTCTTCGAGAAGACATTGAACGGATGACCGGTTCGCAGAAGTCCTTGATGCCAGAAGGCTTTGAAAGCCAGATGACCAAGGATGAAATGAAAGATTTGCTTGAGTTTTTAACGAGCAAAGGAAAGTATGTCCCCCTCTCGATCGCTTCGGTTGCAACATCGATCACCACCCGCGGAATGTTTTTCGACCCAGCCGGTATGGCTGAGCGATTGGTGTTCCCAGATTGGAAGCCCAAGATGTTCAAGGGTGTTCCATTCGTGTTGATCGATCCGCAAGAGGATCGAGTACCGAATGCGATTATGCTCAATGGCCCGAACGGTGTCATGGCACCCAAGATGCCTAAGAGCGTGGATGTCACTTGCAATGCTTCGGCTGTTGCAATTCACTTCCTGAGCGGTGTTGGTGGTTGGTCGTATCCAGCGACACGCGAAGGATCCACGAGCATGATCGTTCGGATTACTTACGAAGATGACTCGACGGAAGATCATCCGTTGATCAACGGTGAGCATTTCGCCGACTATATCCGCCGTGTCGATGTTCCGAAAAGCGATTTTGCTTTCGATCTCGATGGTCGTCAAATCCGTTACTTCGCTGTAAATCCAAAAGAGAAGAAACCGATGAAGAAGATCAGCTTGATCAAAGGCCGCGATGCTTCGGCACCCGTCGTTATGGCGATGACTCTGCAGACAGAGTAACTCCGGTTGCAGTTGAACGAGCCCAAACGGGGAGGTGGTTATTCCATCTCCCCGTTATTCTTCCCGTGCTCGTTTCCTGGCCTGCAACTCCCTTGAGCCAACCCAATGGCTTGCCCTGCCAGCAAGCCAATGTCCAACCGGCGTGCACGCTCTGCGAGCTTGATCCCTCGATCGCTTGCCCTTGAACAAAGCGTTGCGCTTGGGCATCGTCTAGCTCAATGCGAAAATTCGATTCGAAAAGATGTGATAGAAGCATTGCCATTGCGTGGTAAGGTTCTATCGGGACGGTTCCTTTGGAGTTCGCACCTTTGGAGTTCACACCTGAGGATTTGCGGGCTGATTGTGGTTTGTTATTTGCGAGCGTTTTGTGAGGAGCGATGTGCTTATAAGCGGCCAGTGTGCTGCCTAGTCCGATATGGGGGAATTCCTGATGGAACGCGTAAGCTCCTGGTTCAAATCCAATAACTTTCGAATCCTGAATCACCATCGATAGTTTGCATTTGCCGATCGAATCGGTGATTTCAGAGAGTTCATCGAAGCCCTGATCACTCTCAGTGTTGTTCTTACGATTTCCAGATTTGTCTTTACGCTTCGATGCATTGCTTCGTCCTCCTCGATCTTCTCTGCGCTCCTTCCACTTCACCCCAGGGGTGTTGGAGGCTTTTGAATGGAGTAATTGGTCTGCACAAGCTTGGTCGGGATCCCAGTCGGGCCCAGCTTGCAAGCCAGCGGCGAATCCGCCTGAGCATGGATCTCGGTGAGGCCAAAGTCGATAAGCACCCTCTTGGACAGGCGATTTCCAAGGATCGAGTGATTGAGATACAAGTGATTCAGAAACTATTGGGTGAAACTTGCCCGGAAAGAGTTCCAACATCCATCGCACTTGATCCTCGTTTTCTTCAAGGGAGAAAGTGCACGTCGAGAAAATCAGTCGCCCACCGGGACGCAGCAGCAACATCGCTTGGCGAAGTATCCGCTGGGAACGGGCCGCGCAATGAAGTACATGGGTATCGGAGAAAGCGCTCTCGCTTTGCTGGTCTCGCCCCAAGAGCGATTGTCCGCTGCAAGGTACATCCACAAGAACTTTGTCAAAGCGTCCGCAAAGTTCGATCGCTAATTGTTCTGGATCCAAATTGGTCTGAATGAAATTCGCCCGACCTGTTCTACCCAAGGAATAACGAAGGACATCGACACGGCCTCCGATCGCTTCGTTGGCCAACAGCACGCCACCTTCGCCCAGTAATTCAGCGATCGCTGTCGCCTTGCCCCCTGGAGCCGCGCACAAGTCGCATACCCAGTCATCCGGGGCTAGATCCAAGAGTTGCAAGGGGAGCATCGACGCCGAATCTTGGATGTAGTAATCAGCCGACGCATAAGCGAGAAAAGAACCCGGCCGCACTGTAGAGTCGATCAACTGTCGGCCATAGCGAGGATACCAAGGGACATTCGAAGACTCGAAAGGGAGTGTTTGATCCGAGCGGTCTACTCGGCAACGGACCGATTTCAAGGGTCGAAGTTGAAGACTTTGAAGGAAATCGCCAATTTCTGATTTGGTGAGCAAAGAATCAATGCGAGAGATCATCGGCAGGGGGTTGATTGTGAATCGTTTTTCATGCACACTCGTGAGGTATACTTTCGGCAGACTACCACGCCGAATCCTATGCGGCGCGATAACCCAACAATGACCCACATCCTGACTACGAACAAAATCAAGACGAGCGCACGATGACTAGCATTGTAGACCTAGAACTACTTCCCGCCAAAACCATCGATGGGAAAACGCCGAAACGTGATCAAGTTCCCGAAGGAGAATGCCTGTGCGATTACTGTACGGCGAAGTGTTGCAAATACTTTGCCCTACCCATCGACGAACCGTCAAGCGAACAAGACTTCGATTTCATGCGTTGGTATCTGCTCCACGATCGGGCGAGCGTGTTCGTAGAAGACGATGTGTGGTATTTGCTCGTCCACACAACCTGCAAACACCTTCAAAAAGACCACCGCTGCGGAATCTACTACACTAGGCCTCAAATTTGCCGCGATTACTCGACAGATAATTGTGAGTTTGACGAGGATGCAGTCTACGAAATGTACTTTGAAACCGCAGAACAAGTCGCAGATTACACGGAAGCACGCTACCACTGCACTGGGGATTCCATCCGGTCACCCGAACCAGAACTGCTACCGTTGCTCTAGCAGCATTTCAAAACCTTATCCCACCAGAATCTGGATCCGTCGGGACTAACCGTACCGCGGACCTCAGAGTCCGCGATACGGGGATAAGAAGCAAGGAAGATAAAGCGATAGCTAGCATTCCCCCTCGAATTTCGGCGGGTTGAACTTCTCAAGGGTAGAATCTTTGGGGGTAGCGCGCCGCTGTTTTGGGCTTGGTTTGCATGCAGGTAATTTGCTAATACCGATGGTCTATGAAACCATGGATGCGAACTTACGAATCCCTCAGAATTTTCTTGGTGCGCAGCAATGCGCAGACCAGGGTTGCACTGTTTTTTTGCTCGGCAATGCTGGTCGTCGGACTTGCACTGCTCGTACAAAACTCAAACGGATTCTCGCAACGCATGGAAGAGTTACTCGACGGCCAAGATTTCTCGGTCGAGCAACTTGATCAATTCGAGTTTGCGTTCAGCAATGCAGGGCTTAAAGCGTATCAGAGATCCTCAAATCGAATGCGGATTCCTACGGCTTCTCGGGATGCGTACTTAAAGGCTTTATCGCAAGCGAAATGCTTACCTTCGAAATCCCTGGCAGATGAGCAGTTAGCAGGAAGTACGCTTCAAATTCTTGAACCGAGATCCCTCTCTGAACGACGTGAACGGCAATATCGCATCAAGCGAATCGAAGACACCCTCTCTGAATTTCCGTTTATTCGACAAGCGATTGTTACTTATGACGAAAAGACCGATGGCTTTGCCGCCGAACGTAAAAGATCTGCGACAGTATCGATTCAACCCCGTAGCCACGTTGAGTTGACGCGATCACAAAAGGGTAGCGTTATTCGGCTGGTTCTTAAATCCTTTCCTGGGCTTAAAGCTACCGATGTTGTGCTGGTGGATTTGAAACGCGGGGAGACTTACGCTGATCCAAGCCTTGAATTTGAATCTCTCTCCGATGCTTCCAACACAACGAACGAATGGAAGTGGGTCGAGTTACGAAAACACTTCGAAGAAGATCTGCAGAGAAAAGCGTTGGCTCTCCTCGGTGGGTATGGTGATGTGAAAGTCGTTGCGACGGCGGATTGGAATGCAGAGTCGAATCGTTCGCAGTCGGCAATCGAGCACCAAGCCGGCACACAATCGCAACCCACTAAACCAGCAGAAGCGCTCGCCGTTCAGCAGGCAGAGAAAACAGGCGCGGATACCTCGGAGAGCAAGGCTGAAAATTCCGCGGTGGCAGCTCCAAGTCTGATCGCCAATCGTCGCGCTTCGCTTGGTACGCGAACCACCGTAGCTCACTCAAAGGGTCAATCCAAGGGGCAGGCGATAAGCCAACCTTTGGTGGAATTGAGCCCAACGACAGTGTCCTTGGCCGTATCGCTTCCTTCATCCTACTACCAAAAAGCCTATATGCAGCAGTGGCAGTGGGAAAATCCGGGACAGTCGATTTCAACGGCTCCAGCGATGACACCAGAAACATTGCAAAAGCTTCGGGACGAAACATGCCTTCGTATTCGCAAGACGCTAGCACCGCTATTGCTGAGCACCATCGGTACAAATGAACTAGTTGATCGAATCGCCGTTTCAGAGCATTACGATGCGCCGGTATCGGCGATAGCCGGTTTTGGTAATCCACAAGCAATCATCGATTGGTTCAACGACTCATGGCGTATGTTATCGATGTTGGCTGTGTTGCTAACCGCGATGTTCTTTTTGCGATCAATCGCCATGCATCGGCCGGTAGGCCCTAGTCCATTTGTAGCCGAAAACGCGACTCTCGACGAAATCACGGACGAAGTGAACATCAGCGAGCAGCTTGATATCAACGAACAACTCCAAGCAATGAACCGAGACGACTCTGTCGAAATCCTCTCGGTACCAGAAGTGCTAGCTCAAGATCGCTTTGGAGCGATTGCGAAATCCGATCCGGGGAAGTTAGCGGCCCGATTATCCGCGTGGATTTCAAGCAACTAGTCCCGATTTGCGGATAGGCTTCACGAGTGGATTTCATGAGTGGATTTTACGGTTGTACTTTACGGATGGACAAGTTCCTCCGTGGCTTCATAGCTTGTTAATGGTGGGCAAGCGCAAACCAAGTTTCGGTCACCGTAGACGTGATCGATGCGAGCAACGGGGGGCCAATACTTATTCGCGGTTGGCACCAACGGGTCGGGGGTGCAAGCGACTTCGCGGCTGTAAGCACTTGGTCCGGATCCGAGAATATCCGCAAGCGTATGAGGGGCATTGCGAAGCGGGTTGTCGTCGCTTGGCCAACTTCCATCGCGAACAGAGCAATATTCACTGTGGATGGAGATCATGGCTCGGCAAAAGCGTTCGATTTCCTCGAGCGATTCGCTTTCCGTAGGCTCGATCATCAAAGTCCCAGCCACAGGGAACGACATGGTCGGAGCATGAAATCCATAGTCGATCAATCGTTTAGCGACATCATCGACCGACACGTGTGCATCGCGGTCCATCGGACGCGTATCGATGATACATTCGTGCGCGACAAGCCCATCGTTCCCTTTATAAAGAATTGGGTAGAAGTCTTTGAGTCGGTCTGCGATGTAGTTCGCATTCAAAATAGCAACTTGGGTTGCGAGCTTGAGCCCCCGTGCTCCCATCATACGGATGTACATCCAAGAAATCGGCAGAATACTTGCACTACCAAATGCAGCTGCAGAGACTTGGGGCCCTTGGCGTGAGGAGTGAAAAGTGTCCTTAGGTAGAAATGGGGCTAAGTGACTTTTGACCGCGACAGGCCCAACCCCTGGGCCGCCACCTCCATGAGGGATGCAGAAGGTTTTGTGAAGGTTTAAGTGCGATACATCCCCACCGAACTTGCCGGGCTTTGCAACACCCACAAGAGCATTCAAGTTTGCCCCATCGATGTAGACTTGTCCTCCGACACGGTGGACTTTTTCGCAAATCTCACTAACACCTTCTTCGAATACTCCATGCGTCGATGGGTAGGTGATCATAATCGCTGCGATCTGATTTCCATAGCGTTCGATTTTCTGATCAAGATCCTTTAAGTCGACGTTGCCTTGTGTATCGCACTGGACGACGACTACCTGCATATTCGCCATTTGAGCGCTAGCAGGATTGGTACCGTGGGCTGAACTGGGGATCAAGCAAATGTTGCGATTGGGTTCACCGCGTGAGGCATGGTACTGCATGATTGCCAATAGCCCTGCATACTCGCCTTGAGAACCCGCATTGGGCTGCAAGGAGACCGAATCGTATCCAGTGATTTCACTGAGCCAATTCTCCAACTGATCGATCATGATGCGATAACCTTCGCACTGATCGGTGGGAGCAAGCGGGTGGATGGCGTTGAATTCAGGCCAAGTAACAGGCGTTAGCTCTGCCGCACTGTTGAGCTTCATCGTGCAGGAACCCAGTGGGATCATTGCTCGATCCAAGGCGATATCCCGATCGGAAAGCCGTCTCAGATAGCGCATCATTTCAGTTTCGCTTCGGTAGCGATGAAACACTTCCTGGCTCATCACACCATCGTTGCGAATCATTGATTCGTCCAACATGGGGGAATCGTCATCGCTGACTTTCTCGATACCGAAAGCTTTCGCGACCGACGCCACATCTTCAAGACTTGTTGTCTCATCGAAACTGATGCCGATGGTTTCATCGTCGACTTCACGCAGATTGATCCCAAGGCTCAGAGCGCGGTTCATGATTTCTTTGGTTCGTTTTGCGGTTCGGACCGCAAGGGTGTCAAAGAAAGTATCGTTGGATATTTCCCATCCGCTGGAGCGAAGAGTGCGAGCAAGTTGAGAAATGCGTCGATGCGTTCGCCAAGCGATGTTGCGAAGTCCATCAGGGCCGTGGTAACACGCATAGAGTGTCGCCAGAATCGCCAGGAGGGCTTGCGCTGTGCAGATATTCGAAGTTGCTTTTTCGCGTCGGATATGTTGTTCACGAGTTTGCAGTGCAAGCCTAAATGCGGGATTGCCCAATCGGTCGACCGATTGACCAACCAATCGCCCAGGCATCGTTCGCTTGAGTGAATCCCGCGTTGCGAAGAAGGCAGCGTGCGGGCCACCGAAGCCTAGGGGGATACCGAAGCGTTGCGAGCTACCTACAGCAATGTCGGCACCGAGTGAACCGGGCGAGGGCAACAGCATTAGTGCCAGAAGGTCTGTTGCAAGGATGACCATCGCACCATGTTGCTTCGCTTGTTGAATCCAGTTTTTCGGACAGACTACGCGACCGTCGGTTGTAGGATATTGAGCCAAAACCCCGAAAGTATCTCCCCAGGAATCCGGGCCGATCGACTCGTCGAATTCGATCACTTCGATATCGAGTGGCACAGCACGAGTGCGCACGACTTCAATCGTCTGCGGATGGCACCATTTCGAGATAAGAAATCGCTTGGCACCTTTTGCGTTACGGAATGCCAAAGCCATCGCTTCGGCAGCTGCTGTGGCTTCGTCTAGTAGAGAAGCGTTCGCGATTTCCAAGCCGGTCAGTTCGCTGATCATCGTTTGGTAGTAGAACAGGACTTCCAAACGACCTTGAGAGATTTCGGGTTGATAGGGAGTGTAAGCGGTATACCAAGCGGGGTTTTCCAGGACGTTGCGTTGAAGGACTTTGGGAAGAAAAGAGTTGTAGTAACCTGCGCCGATCCAAGACTTTAGGAGACGATTTTTGCTTGCGATTTCGAACAGCTCGCTAAGAGCTGATTCCTCGCTGACACCTTCTGGAAGTTGCATCTGCGAAGGTTCGAGAATACGAGGTGGCACCACAGCGTTCGTGAGAGCATCGATATTGGGGAAGCCCAGGCGTTCAAGCATGGATTGGATGTCAGCCGATCGGGGCCCGAGGTGTCGGGAGACGAAAGGAGAATGATTCGAAGAGAGGGTGGAAGCGTCAGACGACGAAGGTGTGTTTTGCGAGTTTTGCATGGTTACCCAATGATGGGGACAGAGAACGAATGGAATCGGGAAAGCGGGCAGCTTGGCGAGTGCGGCGTGTCTGTGCGGCGTGTCTAAAGACGGCGTCACTAGTTCGGCTTGAGTGGTACAAGGTAGAGAAAGGGGGTGCAGGAAGTTGCACCGGATCCGACGAAAAGTCGGCCAGTGGTGCAATCGACTGCCCCTCTGTCCATGTACCTGAGAGATTCACTGGCAAGAGCCAGTTTGCCCCTTCGGTGGGTGCTCACCGGAAATGCTATCCACCAATCAGGACCTAAGCCGAGGAAGACAAGGCGAAGGTTTTGATGATGGGTAGTCCGATCAGGACCGCTCTCCAGAGATTCCGTTTGTTCTAGCGGTCCTTTTGCCTGAGTGTTTGTGGGACACTTTACACCTTCGGCGGCCACCCCCGAAGGAGGGGTGACGCTCTCGCGCTAGACGTTCAAGAATGCCCATAGTGTAGGAGGGTGGGAGGCAGATAAAAAGGGGTAAGTTGCAAGCAAATGGGAACTCGGATGGAAGTCGAGCCCGTGCGCGAGGAGAATCCGGTCTGAAAGGTCGCCAGCAAGGGATACATAACCCCTCCCTCGAGGGGAATCGGCGCGGGATCGGGGACAGACCCTGAACCCGCCAGCCACCAAACCCCTCCGCAGGGGTAATTCCAGAGCCGGATTGGGGACAGTCCCTGAACCTGCGACTAAAAAACCACCCACAAAGGGGGGTGACAACGAAAGGGAGTTTCTGGGTTGGTTCTGTGCCTGACATGCTAGCAATTGTTCTGCATTGCTACTCTGCATTGCTACTCTGCATTGCTACTCTGCATTGCTACTCTGCATTGATGACTACTTGCTGTTCCGCCTTGCAGTGCCGCGCTCGACTCCCTTGCTGCTGGGTTGTGCCGATGGGCCTTGCTTGCATTTCGATCAATGCCTGCAATCCGCTACCGGCCCCGCAACCCGCTACCGGGTCCGCAATCCGCTACCGGGTCCATCGACATAGCTTCGACACATACTCGCCCGATCCGTCCCGTACCCACCCATCCAACTGCCCAGGATCCTTCAACTGCTGCCCCCGCCGCATCGGCACGACTATATAACTACACGCTAACTCATGCAGACTCGTCATGTCTCCCCACAACTTCTCAAACTGCGTCACCGGGTAGACATCCTCCTGACCTAACCCCCACCGCTTCTTGACCTCTTTGATCGTTAAATAGGTCGGCATCTTCGCCGCCATCCCTCGAACCGCCCTTTGAACCAACTCGACGTTTCCTAATTCACTTCTTTCTAACCCAAAATGTGCTAGCAACCTATCGATATCGATCCATGTCGACATGCTTGAATAAAACGTCAGTCGCGATTCAGTTCTATCATTAGGCATAGCTAACCCCTCAAGAATGCGCACTCTGCCATCAACCCTCGCCAACCCACCCCCCCGATCATCGATCTTTCGCCCAATGACCTCAAATGTCAAACTCGATTTGGACTCCAAATGCCTTGTCAAACACTGCGCATCGAGATTCGCCCCAAGAGTATCGATATTGTGTAAGAACAGAACTTTCAATTGCGGATGATCTGCCAAAACTCTTTGCAATGTTCCATTGCGCAACAGGTTCGCAATTTCGTACCAATGCCCCACCGGATGAAGACACTGCTCGGGGCGATTGTCGGTATAATCGCTTGCTTCACCAGCTGCTCTTGCCCAATTCTCTAACGCATGACGCTGACTGTCTCGGACTTTCTCTTGCTGTTGATCGAGCCGCTGATGCGGCGTCTCTTGCCAATAAAAAAGCAAATCTCGCACTGTCGGAACCATGCGAAGTCCAACCGACATTCCTCGCGATAAATATACATCTCCTGGATGCTGAAAATTCGCTCGCTCGGCTAGGTAGGATTCGATCGGCGCGTGAGTCAAATACCCTGTGGTAAAGATATGTGGAACACGGCATTCGAACAGCTCGGACGTCTTGGTTGACTTGGCTAAGTGCGTTTCAATGAAACTCCGATGCTTCCCTCCAAACTTGGCAAACGGATGAAGTCCTTTGACAACTCCAGCACCATTCGTCCAACGAGAGCCGATCCCAGCGGCCAACGTGACGACTGCGACTTCGCCTGCCGCAATCGCTCGCTCGCCTAGCTTACTATCGAATGACGATTGCTGACCAAAGGAATCTCGCAAGTCGATTACATCACTTGGTAATACATCAGTCACTTCAGCGTTTGTTGAAATGCGATTTGCTCCAAGGCTGATTCGCCCAGCGAGGATCTCCGTGCGGATGTAATCATGCTCTTCTTGATCAAATCCGTAGTCGACAAGCATCTGCGCTAAGCGTCCCGCTTCGTTTGCCGTCTGGCTTTCAGCAGGTAGCAATCTCTCCAATAGCTTCTGCGACCGCGATGGATCCGCGCTACAAGCTTGATTCAATCGTACTAAATCTCTCTTGGACTGATCGCTAAGCTCTTTCGTCGCCTTGCGAATCCATTTCGGTGCCATCAACGAAAAATACCTATCAGGCATATTCGCTTGCTCTCCTTCAAGCAACACACTGCAGGAGCCTTGCTCGTTGATCGCAAAGTCGTAGACCACGGGATCCATTGCAAAGGGAAGTCGTGTCGACAAAGTTTGCTTCAACCGAACCGCCGCATCGAGTAACCAACGCCGAGCCTCCTCTTGTACCTCCGGAGCAAAGAAGAACCCCATACCCCCGCCCGACATTCCGCCGAGCATCAAAAATCCCCAATACTGCTCACGCCACCGATCTTTGCATCGCTCGATAAGTGCTTCGGTAAAGCGATTGCTACACCAAGGAATAATCGTTTGCAAAGGTCCTTCGAAGTTCTGCGTTGTTAGGCTTGCAAGCCGTCGAATGTCTCCCTGCTTGAGCGCTTCGACAACACCCTCATAAATCGACATCGCCTCAAGCCGAGCGGTCCATTCCTTTTCGCCCCGAACAAGATATTTCTCAGTGACCATCTCGAGGATCGGTCCGACATTCTGAGCCATTCCGCCGTAGAGCAAGATGAGGCTTGATTCAAGTGACTTTCGTGCGGACTTCGGAATGCTTGACTCATCGAGCAAATGATGCACAGGAAGGAGCCTTCCGCGACTTATTCCATACTCTGGATCGTCAGCAGTAGCGCATACTCCTTCGATCCGCTTGATTCCCGGCCAAATCCCACCCGAGTCTTGCCAACCCCCACCTGAACCTCCGAGCCACTCCCCTAAGATTGCTCTAGCGGTAATCAACCTTTGATCACTCTGCGAAAGCTTTCCGGTCAAGTCGCTCGTTTGCTGGGTTGCTCGCATCATCGCCGCGATCAGGCATCCAAGCAGATTAGTAGAAACAGCTAAGCGTGACCCTTTTGGAATATCGTTGACTTTGCTTACGATCTCAAGCCCAACATCGCTTCGTTGGGTTAGGGTTTGCAACCACTGTGCGATGGAGCGACCGCACCCCTCCATCGCTGGCGGAATGAGTCCTGATGCGATTACGGCCCCTTTTAAAAGCCCTAGATAGTCTTTTGCAAAATCGAATACTTCATCGATCTGATGCAACTCGGCTTCTACCCCTAAGTCAGTACTTACCAATCGCAAGACGGGGCGATCGATTACTCGTATATAAGCTTCGAGCGGGGGTTTGGGGCTCTCATCTCTTCCATGAACACCCAAGTTGATCGAAGCGTTGAGAACCCGTGCACCTTCGGGGAAATCCATACCGAGAAAGAAGATGTCGCTCCAAGCCGAATGTGAGAAATCCATTCGAACGCTCGTACGTTCGACAAGGATTGGATAGTCTCCCGTTTGCGGATCCCTTTTGAGCATCGCACGGTGCAAGCGCAAAGGATGATCGTCAGGATGAGCGATGCGAAACATCCATTGATTGCCTCGCACAGTTCTGACGCTCTGGCGAACTTGATCAGCCAACGTCTGAAACGACTGCTGATAATATGCTTTCGCAAGAGCACTTGCGACGCTTTGCGTCGGACCCCGAGCATCCTGCTCGAATCTCAGTGACTCGATCGCCTCGGAAAACCTTCGTTCCATGATCTCTTCGTGAGCTTCATAAGGAACGCTCCCATCGCAACACTCACCGAGCTTGGAAGGAAGAAAATACCTATAGATCGATGACAACAGGAATCCAGCTCGAACCCGATGGTACAAGTTATCAGTCGATCTCCGGAAGTGATCGAGCCCTTCGCAGACACTTAGCAGTTCATCTACTGACAAGTCTTTCGCTAACGATTCGATGGACCGATTTCGAACTTCAGGGGAGTCCGAAGTGATCACTGTCACCCACGGATCGGTCATTGACACAGGAATCGGATTCTTTTTTTCCATGATGAATCCCGTTATGCCTTAGCGGTGAATGCTGAGCAAGTCGATCAACTGTGTAAGAATTCGGTCGCGATCAACACCTGAGAGTCCCAAAGCAAGCTGGCACTGCAGCAAACCATATTTGACGCCGAGGTTATACCGATAACCATCGATCTCATATCCAAGGTATCGCTCGCGCCTCAACGCAGCTTGTAAACCCAGCGTTAGCGGAACCGGCCCAGTAGACTTGGATATCACCTCTTCGAGTCTTTGGAAGATCGAAGGCATCAAAACGTGCATTCCAAAGAAGCACAAATACGTTCCACTTCGAAACCCAGCAATCGTAAGCTCTTGTTCGGCTTGCGTCGGCGTCGGTTTCTCAATGACTTGTTTGACTTCGATCACTCTCTCCAAGTCTTGAAGCCGAACTCCTCCAATGGTTCCAAATTCAGGTAGCAATGATTCACGCGTGGCTTGGACCGCAGAGACCATACAACCCTGCTTGCTCGCCACTTCGCATAACTGCATGGCGCATCGCTTTGGCGTTTTGCTAAAGCACAAGTGATCGCCAACCATATGTAAAAAAGGCTCTCCTGCGGCGAAGTCTCTGCCGCTGAGGATCGCTTGTCCATATCCAGCCCCAACCCGGACTTGCTCAATAAAAGTCAATCTATCGTGGTATTTGCCCGCCGCTTCTTTATAGGCTGCTTGGGAACCAGGATTGACGATCACACCGATCGAATCGATCCCAGCAGAATCGATCTCCTCGATGATCATTTCAATCGCTGTCTTCTCGACCCCGTCGCGGTCAACAAGCAAATGAAGGGGCAAGGCATCTTGGCCTGGCCCTGCTGCCGTGACAATCGCTTTTCGTATTCTCATGGCGATTCCTTGCTGTTCACATGTGCTCTACATGTGCTCTACATGTGGTCCAGACGCACGCTACAACTTTTCCGTAAAACGTTAGCCTTTGATCTCGAACGCCGTGATCTCGAACATTGATCGCATTCATTGAACGTATTCTTGATCACCCCTAGGCTTGCTAACCCCTAAGCTTGCTCATTCGTACGCTTGCTCATTCCTCACGGAGAGCTTTGCTTCTCTCCTGAATAGTTATCAAGTTCCCGATGATTTCGTTAAGACTAGTTCGGACTTTCCACCTGGGATAGTCGCGTTGAAGTTTTCGGCAGTCGGAGATGTAGCAAATATGATCGCCTGTACGGTTTGTATCGCTTAGGGTGTATTCAACACGGTAGGGACTGAGTTGTTCGATCAGGTCGATGCACTCGAGAACGGAGGCGGAATTCCCACGCCCTCCACCCAAGTTGTAGACTTCTCCTGGTCTAGGTTGCGAGTAAAACTCCTCAAAAGCAGCGATGACATCGCTGCTGTCGATCTGATCGCGAACTTGCTTCCCTTGATACCCGAAGATGGTGTAGGGTTTGCCATGAACCGCCACATGCACCAAATAGGAAAGGAATCCATGTAGTTCAACACCAGCATGTGCTCCTCCCGTTAAACAACCTCCGCGAAAGACTCCGACTTTGAGCCCAAAGTACTTGCCGTACTCTTGAGCTAGTACATCGGCTGCTGTTTTCGATGCGCCAAATAAGGAATGCAATGTCTGATCGATACGGCATGATTCGTCGATGCCATGATAGTCTTTCTCTCTGGCATATTCCCATCGCGTTGGGCATTCGACCAACGGTAACTCGTTTGGCGCATCACCATAAACTTTGTTCGTGCTCATGTGACACACGACCGCATCAGGAGCATAACGCCTAACACCCTCGAGGACGTTTAAGGTGCCGACGGCATTGACTTCGAAATCGATCAATGGAATCTCTTTGGCTTTATCGTGCGAAGGTTGCGCAGCGCAGTGAATCACTAAGTCTGGGGTGGCTTTCCGCAGTAATTCAAATAAGCCTTCGCGATCACGGATGTCAATCGCATACGATTCAAAGCGACGTGTCTGGCGTTGCAGTCTTTCGAGATTCGCTCGTGTACTCCCCGAAGTTCCAAAGAAGAACTGACGCATGTCGTTATCTACGCCGATTACATCTGCACCAAGTCGATCCCAGTGCAAAACCGCCGTTGAACCAATCAGTCCGCTAGAACCTGTTACGAATACACGCATGGATTGAGTCCTTATCCACTACACCAATAGTTGTCGACACTAGTCGATGAATCGGTCAGGGGAAGCGAGGGAGATGTCGATCGACGGATCCTCTCGGTCAAGCAATTCGCCGACAAGCTTTCCGCTGATCGGGCCGAGACTCATCCCCATCATCGCATGTCCGGTGGCGACAACAAGATTATCGATTCCCTTCGGTCTTCCTAGGTAAGGCACACCGTCGGGTGATACCGGACGCAATCCGACCCATGGCTCGATTCCTTCGAAGTGGCTCGGTTTGAACCTTGGCATGTATTCCGGGATACTCTTGATAATCCCCTGTACTCGTCTCGGATCGATCGACTGGTTCAATTCACCTAGCTGCATCGTTCCTCCAAACCGCAGCGATGAAGCGATCGGTGTTACGGCAACTTTAGCTTCCACCAAGATGGAACAGACGCTTGGAAGCTCCACCGGGTTTGGAACAGTGAGCGAGTATCCTTTGCCGGCTTGCATAGGGATTCGCAACCCTAGTGGGCGAGCAAGCTCATCGCTCCAAACACCGCCACTTAAAACAAACTCATCGGCATGCACCGATTGCTGAACAGTTTCCACCGCTTCAAGCCTGCCTCGCTGTTGTTTCCAGCCCGTCACGTGCTGCCCAAAAAGGAATTCCCCACCTAAATCACGGATGCGTTGTCTCAAGGAAGCGATTAATTGCCCCGGGTTTAAGTGGCAGTCTTTGGGGTAGTAGACACTCCCTTTGACTTGCATACTGACATTGGGGTCGAGAGCCGTTGTTTCCTCTGGAGTCAGAACCGAAGCAGGTACTCCTAACTCTCTGGCTCGTTCTGCAAGGTGGGCTTCTTCTTCAAGCCCATGAGAGGTCTTGCACAACATCAATAATCCACGCTTGACCAACGATGAATCTATACCGCTTTCTTGCCATTGAGAATACAACTCGCGCGATGCGAGATTGAGGTCCCGAAGCAGTTCGCTGGCCGCATTGACTTGATCGCGATTCGTCGCCATGTAGAACCGCATCCCCCACTTCATCAAGTCCCAACTAAGTCGAGGCTGGACATAGAATGGACTCTCAGGGTCTCTCATCCATCGCAGTCCCTGCGTGATAATCCCAGGTACCGCCAATGGCATAAAGTGGCTTGGGACTACCATCCCCGCATTCCCCAACGAGCAACTGTCTGCATGCTCGGTGTTACGATCAAGTATGGTTACATCCATACCACGCTGCAAAGCAGCTAACGCGGATGAAAGACCGATGATTCCATTTCCAATTATCAAAACCCGCTTCGCCATCGCTTCTCCTCTATCGTCTCTATCTTCGGTCGTCTCTATCTTCGGTCGTCTTTGTTTTCCGTATTCCGGACAACGCTAGTTCCCGAAATACGTTTTTGTTTGAATGGTTGTTACTTTATTGCTTCCTGCTTTGGTGCTCCCTCTAATCGCTTTCGTTGCTCTTGAAGGAATTCACCGAAACACCCCTGCGATATCGCCCGACGCGCTCGCTCCATCAATCGTTGATAAAAGGTGAGGTTGTGAATCGAGAGTAAAGTCGGGCCGAGCATCTCGTCGGCTTGGAATAAATGCCGAATGTATGCGCGCGAGTGACGACAAGCGATACAAGGACAGTCGGCTTCGATCGGTGAAGGATCACGGCTGTGACAAGCGTTCCGCATGCGTAATGGACCATCGGCGGTAAATGCAAGCGCATTGCGTCCGTTTCGCGTTGGCATCACACAGTCAAACATGTCAACACCACGAGCGATCCCTTCTACTAAATCGATCGGACGACCAACGCCCATCAAATAACGGGGTTGGTCCTCGGGCAGGTGAGGAGTGACTAGATCAAGAATTCTCTGCATCTCCTCAGGTGGCTC